>Ga0182745_1000277_pt1 | contig 62540 bp, 49 predicted proteins | sample eDN3rd30CKraftBY_FD_128523 | JGI IMG/M metagenome (GOLD analysis project Ga0182745, IMG submission 128523) | Enriched backyard soil microbial communities from Emeryville, California, USA - eDNA 3rd pass 30_C Kraft BY (version 2) (version 2) | ecosystem: Environmental > Terrestrial > Soil >... | reverse complement strand
AGCGTGGTTCGCAGGAGTTGATGCTCACCTGGCGCGCGCGGGCCGGGCAGGGGACAGGCCGGCTCGTCACGGAGACACTCGATCCGGTAACCGCGTTGCCGGTCGAACGTCCAACGCGGGAAAGTGGTGGTGGCGCTACGTTCGTCGCCCTGCATTATGCGCTGCACTATATGCCCGAGGCGGTTGGCTCGCGTATCGTCGGTGTCTGCGCGATGTTGATGCTGGTGGCCATCCTGTCGGGAGTGGTCACCCATCGAAAGATTTTCGCCGGGTTTTTCACGTTTCGGCCCGGCAAGGGCCAGCGCAGCTGGCTCGATGGCCATACGCTCCTCGGTGTGGCGCTGTTGCCGTTCCATGTGATGATCACCTGGTCCGGGCTGATCTTCTTCCTGTTTTCCTACATGCCCGCCGGGCTGGAGCTGCTTTATCCCACGGAGGCTGCGCGCGGGATATTTTCGGTCGAGGCATTTGGTAACGAGCCGCGCCTTGCGGTCGTTGACCCAGCTCCGTTGACCGCGCTCGCGCCTTTGGCCGCGCGAGCCGAGCGGGCGTCGAAGGAGGGACCGGTCGCGCTGATGCGGGTCAATGATCCCGGTCGTGCCAACGCCAGGGTGATCATCCAGTTCGCCGCGCCGCGCGGACTCGCGCGCGAAGGCGCGGTGCGACGGTTCGACGGCGTCACGGCACGGTCGCTCCCCGAGCCAGGTACCGTGCCGGGTCGTTTCAGCGCGGTGATGCTGGGCCTTCATGAGGGCCGTTTTGCCGGCCCCTTGCTCCGGTTGCTTTATGTCTGCGCAGGTCTGGTGGGTACCGCAATGGTCGGAAGTGGACTGATGCTTTGGGCGGCCAGGCACCGCGCGCGGCACGCACCCTCTGCGGGTGCCGGAATCGTCGATGTCCTCAACCTGGGCACGATCATTGGACTACCGTTCGGTATCGCGGTCTATTTCTGGGCCAATCGTCTCCTTCCCTTGGGCGTCGCTGATCGGTCCGCATGGGAAGTCCATGCCATGTTCATTACCTGGGGCTTGAGCTACGTCCATGCAATCTGGCGGCCAGCGGGGCGTGCCTGGTGCGAACTCGCTTCGCTCGCGGCGATAGCCTGGGGGTTTTTGCCGCTGCTCAACGTACTGACCACCGAGCGGCACCTTGGTATTACGCTTGCCGCGGGTGACTGGGCGCTTGCTTCGCTCGACTTCGGCATGTGCGCGGCAGGGCTGTTTTTCGCCCTTCTGGCGATGGCGCTGCGGAGCAAGCGGACAGGGCATGGTGAGGGGTTGAGCCAGCATTCGGCACCAAGACCTTGCCGCACGGCGGAGGCGTTGGAATGAATCCGGCATCCTTCAGGGAAATTCTGCGCGGGCGGCGATATGCAGCGGGTACGTCTTACCGCTTGGCTGTTGCCTCGCGCATCCTGGCCGCCACCGTGGGGGGGTATGGGCTTGCCTCACTCGCCAACATCGTCGCGGCGTTGCTGCTTGGCGCATTGGGGGTCAATCTTCCCCAGGCGCTATTGGCCACCACGATGGCAAGTTTTCTATTGTATGCGGCAATCGTCATGGCCGTTTTCCACGCACGTAGCGCGGGAAGGGCATGGGCGTGGTTGGTGGGCGCGGCTTTACCGCTGGGCTTGCTCGTGCTGCTGTTCAGCGAGCGCGGAACGTAATGCGGCCTTTGCTCAGGTCGTACGGAGTCAGTTCCACCTTCACCTTGTCGCCGGTGAGGATGCGGATATAGTTTTTGCGCATTTTGCCGGAGATGTGCGCGGTGACCACATGCCCGTTCTCCAGCTTGACGCGGAACATGGTGTTGGGCAGCGTGTCGATCACTTCGCCGTCCATTTCTATCTGGTCTTCTTTAGCCATTCATCAGTGCCCGGGAAAAGGAAAACGGCGCATTTTGCCTGAATTCGACTTTCATGGCAAAGCAGTATGCCGCAAAGGCTCCCGATCAGGTCTTCAGCCCACCAATACCCATTGCTGGCGGATCAGCATTTCCAGGGGGCGGAACGCAATCTTGTACTTCATTTTGCGCGAGCCGCGGATCCAATAGCCCAGGTAAAGATGCGCCAGCCCCAGGCGGCGGGCTTCCTCGATCTGCCAGAGAATGGCGAAGGTGCCGAGCGAGCGCGGCTCCTGCAGGGGATCGTAGAAGGTGTAGACGGCGGACAATCCCTGCTCCAGGTGGTCGCACACCATCAGGCCCACCAGGCGGCCCTGTTGCCGCATTTCATAGTAGTACGTGCCTTCGCAGCGCTTGAGCAGGAACGAATTGTATTGATCGCGCGAGGGCGGATACATGTCGCCATCGGCGTGCCGCACGGTGATGTAGTGCTTGTAGAGCAGGTAGTACTCGTCGCCGGTGATGTCCTCCACCGCCTGCACCTGCAGATCCTGGTTGCGCTTCATGATGCGCTTGAAGCGCCGGTTCATGACGAAAGAGGGCACCAGCACCCGGCAGGAAATGCACTGCTGGCAATGGCGGCAGTTGGGCCGGTACACGTGCGCGCCGCTGCGGCGGAACCCCAGCTCGGAGAGCCGCGAATTGATGCCCTTGTCTACCGGGCATTCCGGATCGATGAACAGGGTTTGCGCCTGTTCGCCATCGAGGTAGCTGCAGTTGTGCGGCTGGGTGGTGAACAGTCGCAGGTCCTTGAGAGAGGTCATGGCGCGTGTTGCCCACTACTGGGGGTAGCCGATCGAGTACAGGACCATTCTACTGGCCATGCTGGCACCGGCGGAAGAGCGGTGGCCGCAGGAAGCAGCTGCAGGAAGTCCCGGCGTGCAATATTGCGGGCGCCGAGGCTTTCCAGGTGGGGATTGCTCACCTGGCAGTCGATCAGGCGGTACCCCGCCGTCGGCAGACGGTCGACCAAAACCGCCATGGCCACCTTGGAGGCATCGCTTTGGCGGCTGAACATGGATTCGCCGAAGAACACCTGGCCAAGCGCCACGCCGTAAAGGCCGCCGACCAGCGCATCGTCCTGCCACACCTCCACCGAATGCGCGTAGCCGAGCCGGTGCAATTCCTGGTAGGCGCGGCGCATGGGGGGAATGAGCCAGGTGCCGGCACTGCCATGGCGTGGCGCCGCGCAGCCGGCGGTCACGGCGGCAAAATCACGATCGCTGGTCACCGTGAAGCGATCGCTGCGCAGGGTCTTGCGCAGGCTGCGGCTGGCGTGGAATTCGGCGGGGAACAGCACCATGCGCGGATCGGGGCTCCACCACAGCGGCGGCTGGCCGGCTTCGAACCAGGGGAAGATGCCTTGCTGGTAGGCGGCGAGCAGGCGGGCGGGGCTGAGGTCGCCGCCCACGGCAAGCAGGCCGTTCGGCTCGACCAATGCCGTGGCCGGGTCCGGAAACCACACCGAATCCGGATCCAGCCAGGGCAGGGGAAGGGACATGGCGGCGGGCCCGGGACTCAGCTCCGCAGGCTGTCCAGATAGCGCTCGGCATCGAGCGCCGCCATGCAGCCGAAGCCGGCGGACGTGATGGCCTGGCGGTACACGTGGTCGGCAATGTCGCCGCAAGCAAATACGCCGGGCACGCTAGTCTGGGTGGCGTTGCCTTCCGTGCCCGAGCGGATCCTGATGTAGCCGTTGTGCATGTCGAGCTGGCCGTCGAAGATACCGGAGTTGGGTTTGTGGCCCACGGCGATGAATACCGCGCTGAGCGGGATGTCCTGGGTGGCGCCATCGGCGGTCTTGACGCGCACGCCGCTCACTTCGCCGCCTTCACCGAGCACTTCGTCGACGGTGTGGTTCCACAGCAGTTTCACGTTGCCGTTTTCGGCTTTGTCGAACAGCTTGTCCTGCAAAATCTTTTCCGCGCGCAGGCTGTCGCGGCGATGGATCAGGGTGACCTCGCTGGCGATGTGCGACAGGTACAGCGCTTCCTCGACCGCGGTGTTGCCGCCGCCCACCACGGCCACTTTCTGGCCCTTGTAAAAGAAGCCGTCGCAGGTGGCGCAGGCACTTACGCCGCTGCCCATGTACTGTTCTTCGGAAGGCAGGCCCAGGTATTGGGCGGAGGCGCCGGTGGCGATGATCAGGGCGTCGCAGGTGTAGCTGGTGCCCATGCTGCCGTCGAGGCGGAAGGGGCGTTGGCTCAGGTCGGCATTTTCTATATGATCGAAAATTACATTGGTTTCAAAGCGTTCCGCATGATTTTTCATGCGTTCCATTAAATCAGGTCCGGTCAAGCCATGCGCGTCCCCGGGCCAGTTGTCGACCTCGGTGGTGGTGGTCAGCTGGCCGCCCTGTTGCATGCCGGTGATGATTACCGGCTTGAGATTGGCGCGGGCGGCGTAGACGGCGGCGGTGTAGCCGGCGGGGCCGGAGCCGAGGATGATCAAGCGGTGGTGCTGTACTTCGCTCATGGGGGCTTCCTGATTCGAATGGGACGGTTGTGGCGGTAGATGGGGCCGAACCCCTTGGGTTCAAGCCTGTTGTGTCTTTGCCTGGGCGCGATACCTCTGGTGGTGAGAACAGTTTATGATAGCCCCTTCGCGCCGGAGAAGTTCTTCAGGCGTTTCAATCATGTTCAAAGCGTTACAGCACAGGTATTCGTAGTGGCGGCAGGAAGGGAAAAGAATCGCAGGCAGCCCGTGGAACCCCCGGTGCAGGGCTTGCAGCGCCTGCTCATGGTGGAAGGCCTCATGATCGTGCTGCTGGCGCTTGGCATCTACCTGTTCCTGGCGCTGTCCTCCTATTCGCCGCAGGATCCGGGCTGGTCGCGCACCGGCGCCGGCGTGGTGAGCAATACGGTGGGCAGCAGCGGCGCCTGGTTGGCGGACGTGCTGCTGCTCCTGTTCGGCTATCAGGCGTATCTGTTCCCGTTGCTGTTGCTGTACAAGGCCGTGAGCATCTTCCGCGATCGCCACCGCAGCTTCGAACTGAGCTGGGAAGTGGCCAGCCTGCGTCTGGCCGGCCTGGTGCTGGTGGTATTCAGCGCGGCGGCGTTGGCTCGGATGCACTTTGCCTCCAGCCTGCAGGAAAGCGCCGGCGGCCTGCTTGGCCAGAGCCTCAGCGACATGGTGCTGCCGGGCCTGGGCCTGGTGGGCGCCACCTTGCTGTTCCTCACGTTGCTGGTGCTTGGCCTGACCCTGGGGCTCGGCATGTCCTGGCTGAAGCTGATTGATGGCATCGGCCATTGGTCGATGCGTGGTTGGGAATGGCTGGTGTTGCATCTCGGACGCTGGCAGGAGCAGCGCCGCGAGCGCCAGGAGGCCAACCAGTTCGTGCAGAAACGCCGCGAGGCCCTGGAACACTTCATAGAAAAAGACCGCAAGCGCCAGCCGATCGCCATCGCGCCGGTGCGCGAAATGCCCAAGGAACCGAGCAAGCGGGTGCAGAAGGAAAAACAGGGGCGCCTGTTCGATGCGCCGGCGGTGGGCGACCTGCCGCCGCTGAACCTGCTCAATCCCTGGGAAGAACGCAAAAAAGTGGGTTACTCCCCCGAAGCGCTGGAAGCCATGTCACGCCTGTTGGAAATCAAGCTCAAGGATTTCGGCATCGACATCGAGGTGGTGGCGATCAATCCCGGTCCTGTGATCACCCGCTTCGAGGTGCAGCCGGCGCCGGGCATCAAGGTCAGCCGTATCAGCAACCTGGTGAAGGACCTGGCGCGTTCGCTGGCGGTGCCGAGCGTGCGCGTGGTGGAGGTGATCCCCGGCAAGACCGTGATCGGCATCGAGATTCCCAACGAGAAGAAGGAACTGATCTTCCTGGGGCATGTGCTGTCTTCCCCCGAATTCGACAGTGCGCGTTCGCCGGTCAGCATCGCGCTCGGGCACGACATCGGCGGCAATCCGGTGGTGGTGGACCTGGCCAAGATGCCGCATCTGCTGGTGGCCGGCACCACGGGCTCGGGCAAGTCGGTGGGCGTCAACGCCATGATCCTGAGCATCCTGTTCAAGTCCACCCCGCGCGACGTGCGCCTGATCATGATCGATCCCAAGATGCTGGAACTGTCGGTCTACGATGGCATTCCGCACCTGTTGACCCCGGTGATCACCGACATGAAGGATGCCGCCAACGGTCTGCGCTGGTGCGTGGCGGAAATGGAGCGTCGCTACAAGCTGATGTCGGCCATGGGCGTGCGCAACCTGGCCGGCTTCAACAAGAAGGTGGCGGATGCGATCAAGGCGGGCGAACCGATTCCCGATCCGCTGTGGAAACCTGATCCGCTGATGCCGGTGGAGGAACAGGTGCCGGAGGAACTGGAAGAGCTGCCCGTGATCGTGGTGATCGTGGACGAATTGGCCGACATGATGATGGTGGTCGGCAAGAAGGTGGAGGAACTGATCGCCCGTATCGCGCAGAAGGCGCGCGCCGCCGGCATCCATCTGGTGCTTGCCACGCAGCGCCCGTCGGTGGACGTGCTCACCGGCCTGATCAAGGCCAACATTCCCACGCGCCTGTCGTTCATGGTGCAGTCCAAGATCGACTCGCGCACCATCCTGGGCGAGGGCGGCGCCGAACAATTGCTTGGCCACGGCGACATGCTGTTCCTGCCGCCGGGCGGCGGCGTGGCGCAGCGGGTGCACGGCGCCTTCGTGGCCGATGAGGAAGTGCACCGCGTGGTGGCCGATTGGAAATCGCGCGGCGCGCCGGTGTACATCAACTCGATCACCAGCGACAGCGCCGGTAATGGGGTGCCCGGCCTGGGCGGCGACATGGGCGACGAGGAAGGCAACGCCGAGGAAGACGACGCGCTCTACGACGAAGCGGTGCGCTTCGTCACCGAATCGCGCAAGGCCTCGATTTCGGCGGTGCAACGCAAGCTGCGCATCGGCTACAACCGCGCCGCGCGCATGATCGAAGCCATGGAAATGGCCGGCGTGGTGTCCGCCATGAGCAGCAATGGCAATCGTGAGGTGCTGGCGCCACCACCGCCACCAAGATAATCATGTTTATCAATAAGATATTTGCTGGTTTTGAAGTGAATTCTAGATGGTGCCACCACGCACTGCTGGCCGCCGGCATGGCGTTTGGGTTGGTATCCTCGCCGCTGATGGCGCAGGAGGATGCCGCCCAGGTGCTGGAGAATCTGCTGGCGCAGACCCAAAGCCTGCGCGCCGAGGTCAATCAACTGTTGATGGACCAGGACGGCCGCGAACTGCAGGAAACCACCGCGGTGCTGACCATGCGCAAGCCCGCCAATTTCGGCTGGCGCATCGTCGAGCCTTATGAAGAACTGATGGTCACCGACGGCACCGCCATCTGGCGCTATGAACCCGATCTCGAACAGGTGACGGTGCAGGATTTCGATGCCGAGCTGGACCGCACTCCGGTGATGCTGCTCAACGGCGATGCCGCAAGCATCGTCGAAGCCTATACGGTAACCCTGACCCGGATGGACGACGCCGTTCTGCGTTTTGTGCTGCAACCACGGCGGTCAAGCACGCTGTTCGAGCGCATGAGCCTGACCTTCGACGGCCCGGTACTGCGCGAGATGCAGTTTGAGGACAGCCTGGGCCAGCAGACCAGCCTGGGCTTCTCCCAGGTGGAGCGTAACCTGACGTTGCCCGACGATACCTTTACGTTCACGCCGCCGGTGGACGCGGAGCTGATCGACAATCGGAGCGGGGCCGCGCCATGACCCTGTCCCTCTTCCAGGAGGAGGGAGGCTACCAGCCGCTGGCGGCGCGCATGCGTCCGCGGAACCTGGACGATTACGTGGGGCAGGAACACATTCTCAGCCCCGGTAAGCCGCTGTATGAGGCAATTCGCGCCGGCCAGCCGCATTCGATGATCCTCTGGGGACCGCCCGGCACCGGCAAGACCACGCTAGCGCGCATGATTGCCGCTGGCGCCGATGCGCATCTGGAAACGCTCTCCGCCGTGCTGTCGGGCGTGAAGGAAATCCGCGCGGCGCTGGACCGCGCCCAGGAACAGCGGCGCATGCGTGGACGCAAGACGGTGCTGTTCGTCGACGAAGTGCATCGTTTCAACAAGGCGCAGCAGGATGCCTTTCTGCCCTGGATCGAGGACGGCACCATCCTGTTCATCGGCGCCACCACGGAAAACCCCTCGTTCGAACTGAACAACGCGCTGTTGTCCCGCGCCCGCGTCTACGTGCTCAAGTCGCTCGATGACGCCGCTCTGGTGCGCGTGCTGGAACAGGCACTGACCGATCCCCGCAGCGGCCTCGGCGAACGCAACATCGGGCTGAGTTCCGCGCAGCTGCAGCGTTTCGCGATGGCGGCCGGCGGCGATGCCCGCCGCGCGCTCAACCTGCTGGAACTGGCGGTGGACCTGCTGGAACCCGACGCGCAAGAAGTCGAACGCCTGAGCGATGCCATGCTGGAGCAGGTGCTGCAGGGCAGCCTGAAGCGTTTCGACAAGGGCGGCGAAGCGTTCTACGAACAGATATCCGCGCTGCACAAAGCAGTACGCGGCTCCGCGCCCGATGCGGCGCTGTACTGGTATTGCCGCATGATCGATGGCGGCTGCGATCCGTTCTACATCGCGCGCCGTGTGGTGCGCATGGCCAGCGAAGACATCGGCAATGCCGACCCCCGCGGCCTCGACATCGCGCTTGGCGCCTGGGAAGTGCAGCAGCGCCTGGGCAGCCCGGAAGGCGAACTGGCGCTGGCGCAGGCCATCATCTACCTGGCCTGCGCGCCGAAGAGCGATGCGGTTTATCGCGCCTACAATCAGGCGATGGCCGAGATCAAGGCCGGCGCCGATCATGAAGTGCCGCTGCATCTGCGCAATGCGCCCACCAAGCTCATGAAGGCACTCGACTACGGCGGCGACTACCGCTACGCCCACGACGAACCGGGCGCCTACGCGGCCGGCGAAAACTATCTGCCGGAGGCGCTCAAGGACACCCGCTATTACCATCCGGTGGAGCGGGGGCTGGAAGCCAAGGTGAAGGAAAAACTGGACTATCTGCGCTCTCTTGACGCCGCCAGTCCCAGGCAGCGCTACCCCGAATGACACGGACGATCCGTTCATGACGCGCCCGCCAATCGCCCGCGGTGGCGCCATCGGCGCCTGCGCGCGTTACTGGCGCTATAATGCCCGCCCGGTATTGCAGCGGAAAACCGGCACCGCGGTGTGGGCCGGCCCGCTGGGCCGCTTCGTCGTCTAACCCTTCAACGATTTGGAAGAATGTCGCTTATGTTGGATTCCCGTCTGGTTCGCAGCGAACCGCAGACCGTCGCCGACCTGCTGAAAAAACGCGGTTTCGCGCTCGACGTGGCCGCCATCGAGGCGCTGGAAGCGCGCCGCAAGACCTTGCAGGTACAAACCGAGCAACTGCAGAACGAACGCAACACCCGCTCCAGGGAAATCGGCAAGGAAAAAGCCGCCGGCACCGACATCGCGCCGCTGCTGGCCGAAGTCGACTCGATGAAGGAACAGCTGGAGCAGAAGAAAACCGCGCTCGAGGCCGTGCAGGTGGAGTTCGATGCACTGCTGCACAGCCTGCCGAACATTCCCGCCGCGGAAGTACCCGAAGGCCGTGATGAAAACGCCAACGTGGAAATCCGCCGCTGGGGCACGCCGCGCCAGTACGATTTCACGGTGAAGGATCACGTGGCGCTTGGCGAACCGAGCGGCCAGCTGGATTTTCCCACCGCGGTCAAACTTACCGGGTCGCGCTTTGCGGTAATGAAAGGCGAAGTGGCACGGCTGCATCGCGCGCTGATCCAGTTGATGCTGAACACCCACACCAGCGAGCACGGCTACGTGGAAGTCAATGTGCCGTACCTGGTGAACCGCGATTCCGCCTTTGGCACCGGACAGTTGCCGAAATTCGAGGAAGATCTGTTCAAGCTGGCCGGCGAACAGCAGTACTACCTGATACCCACCGCCGAAGTGCCGGTAACCAACTTCGTGCGCGACGAGATCGTGGAAGCGAGCGCGCTGCCGCTCAAGTACGCCTGCCATTCGCCGTGCTTCCGCAGCGAAGCCGGTAGCTACGGCCGGGACACCCGCGGCATGATCCGCCAGCACCAGTTCGAAAAAGTGGAACTGGTGCAACTGGTGGCGCCGCAGGAATCGGCAGCGGCGCACGAACAGCTCACCGGGCACGCGGAAGCGATTCTGCAGAAACTGGAACTGCCGTACCGCGTGGTGATCCTGTGCGGCGGCGACATCGGCTTCGCCTCGCGCAAGACCTACGACATCGAAGTCTGGCTGCCGGGGCAGGCCGCCTATCGCGAAATTTCCTCCTGCAGCAACTTCGGCGATTTCCAGGCGCGGCGCATGCAGGCGCGCTGGCGCAATCCGGAAACCGGCAAGCCGGAACTGCTGCACACCATCAACGGCTCCGGCCTGGCGGTGGGGCGCACGCTGGTGGCGGTGCTCGAGAATTATCAGAACGCTGACGGCAGTGTGAGCGTACCCGCCGCGCTCAAACCCTACATGAACGGGGCGGACACGATCCTCAAGGCGGGCTGACCATGGAACTGCTCCCGGTAGGGCTGCGTGTTGCCGAGCGCCGGGTGCTGGTGGTGGGTGGCGGCGCGGTGGCGCAGCGCAAGGCGCAGCTATTACTGCGAGCCGGCGCGCATCTGCGTCTGGTGGCACCGCGCATCCAGCCCACGTTGTTGGCGCTGTTGCAGGAGCCGCGGCACGAAATCTGCCTGCGCGATTTCGAGGATACCGATCTCGAGGGCGTGGCGCTGGTGGTGGCTGCCACCAACGACCAGGCGCTCAACCGGCGCGTGCATCAATTGGCCATGGCGCGGCAATTGCCGGTCAACGTGGTGGACCAGCCGGCGCTGTGCACCTTCATCTTTCCGTCCATCGTCGACCGCGCGCCGCTCCTGGTGGCCGTGAGCAGCAGCGGCAATGCGCCGGTGCTGGCGCGGCTGTTGCGCGCGCGCCTGGAAACCCTGATTCCTTCCGCCTATGGCAGCCTGGCGAGCCTGATGGGCCGTTATCGTGAAGCGGTCAAAGCGCGCTTCGGTACGGTGCGCGCGCGCATGCGCTTCTGGGAAAGCGTGGTCAACGGCCCGGTGGCGGAACTGTTGTTCAGCGGCCAGGAGGAACGCGCCACGGCGCTGTTGGAACAAAAGCTTGCCGAGGACGATGCCGACACCCAGGGCGAGGTGTACCTGGTGGGCGCCGGCCCCGGCGATCCGGATCTGTTGACCTTCCGCGCGCTGCGTCTGATGCAGCAGGCGGACGTGGTGCTGTACGACCGTCTGGTATCACCGGCCATCCTGGGCATGACGCGCCAGGACGCGGAAAAGATCCATGTGGGCAAGCAACGTGCCCAGCACACCTTGCCGCAGGAGGAGATCAGCCGCCTGCTGGTGCGGTTGGCCGGGGAGGGCAAGCGGGTGTTGCGTCTGAAGGGCGGCGACCCGTTCATCTTCGGCCGTGGCGGCGAGGAAATCGAGGAACTGGCTGCCGCCGGCATTCCATTCCAGGTGGTGCCGGGCATCACGGCCGCTTCGGGGTGCGCCTGTTATGCGGGCATTCCGCTGACGCATCGCGACCATGCGCAATCGGTGCGTTTCGTCACCGGCCATCTCAAGGACGGCAGCAGCGACCTGGACTGGCCGCAACTGGTGCAGCCGGGGCAGACGGTGGTGTTCTACATGGGATTGGTGAGCCTGCCGACGATCTGCCGCGAACTGATCGCGCATGGCGCCAGTCCCGATCTGCCGGCGGCGTTGATCCAGCAGGGCACCACGCCGGAACAGAAGGTCTACACCGGCACGCTCGCGACCCTGCCGGAGGTGATTGCGCGTGAAGACGTGCATGCGCCGACGCTGATCATCGTGGGTGACGTGGTGCGCCTGCACGCCACGCTGCGCTGGCGCGACTAAGGGGTAAAAACCCCGTCGTCACGGAACAGTGGCAGGCAGTCGGTGCGCTGCCCCAATCGCTCCGCTTCCGCCCCGTCGGGGGCAAGAGCGGCGCTGCGGAACTCGCCGCTGCGCGGCTCAGACAGTCCTCGCTTCATCCGCTCTTGCCCCCGACGGGAAAGCGCTCCAACGCGGAGCGATTGGGGCAGCGCACCGACTGCCGTCGAGATTTACTGCACCTTCCTTGCGGGCTTCTTACCGCGTGTTCAACCTTCCGGGTACCAGAATTGTAGGTGGCAGCTTTCGCAGGCGGCGTCGAGATCGCCGCCGACATTGGTCAGCTCTTCGGTGTCGCGTTTGTCGACTGCGTCCAGCGCCTGCATTGCCACGGTGTGCAGCAGCGTCACGTGTGCGGCCCAGGCCTGCTGGTTGTCGTTGCGCAGCGCGGCGATGGCGGCGGGGGCAAGTTCGCCCGGCGGCGATTCGGCCGGGGGCATGTTGTTGATCGGCAGTTGTTCGATCAGCAGCAGGTTGGTGGCCGCCGCCAGTGCCACGGCACCGTCACGCACTTTCTGCCAGTCCTCGTCGGTTTCGGGCACGGTTTCCACGATGCCTTCGGTGGTGCTTTCCACGGTAACCGCGGTCCACAGGATGTCCGCCGAGGGCATGACGATGGATGCCATGATGTCGTCGACGCTGATGTCGGTGGTGAAGCTGGGCACCTCGGCGCTGTTGGCTTCCATGGCGGCAAGACCGATCAGTGCGGCGGCCAGCAGGGAACTGCCGAGCAGGTTGGTGAATGAAGAGCGGGAAGGGCTGCGAGTTGTTGTCATGGCCTGTCTCCTTGGTGAATGGCCCGATGACCTGGGCCGTGTAAATACTTGCCGGTGAACTCGACTAGGCCGTCTATGAGCCCGGCAAGCGCGGGTATCCGCTATTGTTCCGGATACCAGAATTGTTGATGGCAACTGGTGCAGGAAGCATCCAATCCGCCGGTCAGGTCGTACAGCGCCTCGGTATCGCGCGCGTCGACGATCGCCAGCGCCTGTTGTGCCGTGGCGCGCAGCACGGCGGTGTGCGCGGCCCAGGCGGGTTGCTGCGTGCGCATCAGTTCGGCAATCTGCTCGGGGCTCAGTTCGCCGGGCGGCGTTTCCACCTCCAGCGCCGGATCTCTTACCTGCAGATCGGGATTGAGCAGCAGATCGGCCGACGCGTCGAGCGAAGCGGCGGCCTTGCGCAGGCCTTGCCAGTCCTCGTCCGTGGCGGGTCCCACCAGTATTTCCTCGTTGTCCGGGCCGACGTCCGGATAGACCGACTGCCACAGCACGTCCGCGGCCGGCATGATGATGTCGGCCATGATGACGGAAAGCGTGGCGTCGTCGTTTTCCGCCGCGCTGCCGAGGCTGGAAAGGGCGGCGGCGGAGCAGAGTGAAAGCGTCAGGGCGATTCTGGAAAACTGGCGGCGGAGAGCGGGCGGATCGAAGTCGTGTAGGCGCATGGCGGGCTCCCTTGCGGTTGGTCCGCCGCGGATGATAACGCGGCGGCTTGTCATGGAAACGTCAAAATCGGCGTGGGTGACTGTTCTCAGTGGGAACTGTTCCCCGTGGGAATTCAGCGCCAGGCCGGCGAGCCCGAGGGTAGCACTGAAAAAACGCCGAGTCCCTTGCGCGGGATCACATCAGAGCGAGGTATGCAGGCCGCATTCGCGGTTTTCAAGGGCCTTGGTGGGATCGTAGTAGCTGTCTTCGTTCGGAAGATCGTGCGCGGCCAGGTAGTCGCGCATCTGCGCTTCCGTCCAGAAGAACAGCGGCGCCACCTTCAGCACGCCCTTGTCGTCCTGGGTGAAGAGGTTCAGGGAATGGCGGAATTCGGTCTGCTCGCGCCGCAGCGCGGTGAGCCAGATGGCGGGCTGGTGCGTGGCCATGGCGCGGCGGAATGGCTCCAGCTTGAAGTTTTCGGTGAACTGCGCGTGGCTGTCCTCGGTATAGGAGGGGATGCCGCCAAGCGCCGCTTCCTGGCGCGCGGCGCTGATTCTGGGCGTGAACACGTCCACGTTCAGCTTTAAGCGCTCGATGATCCGTTCCGCGCAGCGGTAGGTGGCCTTGGTGTTGTAGCCGTGGTCCACCCACACGATCTGCAGGTCCGGCTTGAGGGTGGTGGCCAGGTGCAGGATCACCGCCTCGAGCGGACCGAAGTGGGTGGTGAGCACCGCCTTGCCCGGCAGGCTCAGCGCGTGGGCGATGATGGCCTGTGGCTCCTGGTTGGCGAATTCGGCATTCATGGCCTCGAGATTCATGGCGGACTCCTGTAACTGCGCGGGGCGCTGTGCGGAAAGCAAGGCCGCAAGTGTAGCGGAAACTCCCCCAAGGTTCCCAGCCTGGCACCGGCGTGCTACAAAGCGGCATGAAGACGCGCAGGGCGCGGGAGACGGAATGAACCCACAACAGGAGGCCTTGCCGATCAGCGGCACGCTGGCGATTCCGCTCGAGGAAATCGAGCTGCGCGGCATCCGCGCGCAGGGCGCGGGCGGACAGAACGTGAACAAGGTGTCGAGCGCGATCCATCTGCGCTTCGACGTGCACGCCAGCTCCCTGCCCGACACGATCAAGACACGGCTGCTTGCCCTTGGCGACCAGCGCGTCAGCAGCAGCGGCGTAATCGTCATCAAGGCGCAGACGCACCGCACCCAGGAAAAGAACCGCCTGGAAGCGCTGGCACGGCTGCAGGCGCTGGTGGCGAGCGTATGTGTGGCGCGCAAGCGCCGCGTGCCCACCAAACCCAAGCGCAGCGCCGTGGCGAAGCGGCTGGACAGCAAGAAGAAGCAGGGCGCGCTGAAGCAGCTGCGGCGTTCGCGGCCTGACGTATAATGCGCCGCTTCATTCATCGTTGCCTTGCTCCTGCCCATGACCTCCGTTAGAACCCGCATCGCGCCTTCGCCCACCGGCGATCCCCACGTCGGCACCGCGTACATCGCGCTCTTCAATTACTGCTTTGCCCGCCAGCACGGCGGCCAGTTCATCCTGCGCATCGAGGACACCGACCAGGTGCGCAGCACGCAAAAATCGGAACAGGACATTCTGGCGGCGCTGAAGTGGCTGCAGCTGGAATGGGACGAAGGCCCCGATTGCGGCGGTCCCCACGGCCCTTACCGGCAGAGCGAGCGCAGCGCCATCTATCGCGAACACGTGCAGCAGTTGCTGGACAAAGGCCATGCCTTTCATTGCTTCTGCAACGCCGAGCGCCTGGACGCCTTGCGCAAGCAGCAAATGGAAGCCAAGCAGCAGCCGGGTTACGACGGCCACTGCCTCGGGCTGAGCCAGGAGGACGTGGCGCAGCAGCTGGCGGCGGGCACGCCGTATGTCATCCGTATGAAGGTGCCGCGCGAAGGCACGTGCGTGGTGAAAGACATGCTGCGCGAGGACGTGGAGATCGACTGGCACCAGGTGGACATGCAGGTGCTGATGAAGTCCGACGGCCTGCCCACCTATCACCTCGCCAACGTGGTGGACGACCACCTGATGCGCATCACCCACGTGATCCGTGGCGAGGAATGGATCAACTCCGCGCCCAAGCACCTGCTGCTGTATCGCTATTTCGGCTGGGAAGCGCCGCAACTGTGCCACATGCCGCTGTTGCGCAACGCCGACAAGAGCAAGCTGAGCAAGCGCAAGAATCCCACCAGCATCGGCTACTACCGGAAGATGGGGTATCTGCCCGAAGCGGTCATCAACTACCTGGGCATGATGGGTTGGTCGATGCCGGACGGTAGCGAAAAGTTCGACGTGGCCACCATGGTGGCCAACTTCGATCTCTCGCGCATTTCGCTTGGCGGCCCGGTGTTCGACACCGGCAAGCTCGACTGGCTCAACGGCCGCTACCTGCGCGAATCGCTCGACGACGACAGCTTCATCCGCCGCTATGCCGAATGGGCGCTGAATCCGGACACCCTCCGCCAGATCGTGCCGCTGATAAAACCGCGCGTGCAGCGCTTCAGCGACGTGGTGCCGCTGGCGGGCTTCTTCCTGTCCGGCCTGCCGGCGATCCAGGCGGAAAGCTTCGCGCATAAAAGCCTGGATACGGAAACGCAGCTGAAGATTCTGCAGTTCGTCGCCTGGAAGCTGGAGGAGATCAAGGACTGGCAGCGCGATGCCATCGAAGCGGCGCTGGTGGCGCTGGCGGAGGCGCTCGGCATCAAGATCCGCGATTTCCTGTTTCCGCTGTTCATCGCCATCGCCGGTACCGCGGTGTCCACGTCGGTAATCGATTCCATCGCGATCCTGGGGCTGGACATGACGCGCGCGCGGCTGCGCCACGCCATGACGGTGCTTGGCGGCGTGTCCGGCAAGCAGCAGAAAAAACTTGAAAAAGACTACGCGCAACTCTAGCGTGCAGTGATTGCTCCGCCCAGGAGGCTGTGTGAAGAAATTGGCTTTCTCCACCTGCAACGTTCCCTTCCGGCAACGGTTCGCCGCCTGGCGTGGCGGCATCGCCAGCCTGTTCGACGTGCACCCGCATGCGCGCACCGTGGAAGGCTTCGAATCACGGCTCTACAGTTATCAGTTCGGTGACGAAGCGCTGTTCGTGCGCTGCGAATCCGGCGCGCAGCATTTCGAACGCGGTTCCCTGCGCGTGGTGCGCGACAATCTGGATCACTATCTCGTGCAGGTACAGGTACGCGGCATGCAGTCGCTGCAGCGCGCCGGCCGCGAAACGATCGTCGAGCATGGCGACCTGATGGTGATCGACCTGGCCGACCCGCATGTGGCCGACACCACGCACTTCACCAATCTCAGCCTGCTGGTGCCGCGGCATCTTTTGGCACCGCGCCTCCTGCAACCCGACAGCCAGGGCGGCCGGGTGCTCAAGCGCGACAAGGTCCACACCGGCCTGGCCGTGAGCCACATGCACGCGCTGGCGCGCCTGGCCGAGACCATGACGGCCGAGGAAGCCAGGCACAGCCTGGAACCCACGCTGGGATTGCTCGCCAACGCGCTCAACGGCGGCGTGGAGACGGCGGACGGCGCCGCCGGCATTGCGCTGAGCCTTTTGAGCCGCGCCCGGCTGGCGATCGAGCAGAACCTGCAACGTTCCTTTACCGTGGAAGAGCTGTGCCGCGAACTGGGGTTGTCCCGCGCCACACTGTACCGCTTGTTCGAACCGGTGGGCGGTGTGCGCGCTTACGTGCAGGAACGCCGCCTGCGCCGCAGCGCGGAGGAATTGACTGCACCACTGAACAGCAAGCGACACGTCTATGAAATCGCGTTCGATTGGGGCTTCGGCAGCGAGGCGCATTTTTCCCGCGCCTTCAAGCGGCGCTTCGGCGTATCGCCAAGCGATGCCCGCCATGGCGCGTTGAGCCTGCGTGCCGTGGGTACGGCGGCAGGCGCAAGCGAGGAACGCGAATACGCTAACTGGTTGGCAGGCACCCTGGATTGTTGAAGGGCAGGGCACGGCAGATTTGTACTGCCGTGCCCTGGGGTGTCGCCTGCGCGGTCGGTTGCCTCACGGCAGGATCAGCAGCCGCTGCAGGTCGCCGTTGGGGTAGTGCAGTTCGAAGTCGCCGGTACCGTCGCCGTTGAGATCGCCCACACCCTGCACCAGCACGCTGTTGGCACCGCTTGGAACGCCGCTGCGCAGCACGGCATAGCTGACCCGACCGCGCAGCGTGCGTCCCTCCAGTTGCACGCTGATGATGCCCTGCAGATCGATGCGCACTTGCGTAAGGCCGGGAATCGCGCGCAGCGCCGCTTTCAGCGCGGGCCAGTCGGCGGGCACCGGAATCAGGTCCTGTTCCAGCAGCAGGCCGCGTTCGTCCTTGAATACGAGTGAGAGCAGAGTGGCCGTGGGCAGCTCGGGCGCCACGCGCGCGTGCAGTCCTTCTTCCGCGCCTGCCGGGGCGGGCAGGGCGAGGGGATGCGGACGCAGTGCGTAGTAGAGGCCTGTTTCCTCGTTCAAGGCGCTGGCGTGACGGCTGATGCCGGTGTCGTCCAGAAGTGCCTGCATCTCGGTGGTCTCCGCTTCCACCAGGAGGTTGGCGCGCGCGTCGTAGTCCAGCCGCAGGCCCAGCGCCTGCAGGGTTTGCATGAAGAGCGTGTTGTCCACCACCAGCGGATAGCTGATCACCACCCGCCGGTTGGCGGTGATGAAGACGATGTCGCCGTCTTCGTTCACGCCCACGCCTTCCGCCTCATCGGCTCCCGCCTGGCTGATCAGCGCGGGCAACACCGCGCCGCGATAGTCGTCGGTTACCAGCAGGACTTCGCCGTTGACGGCATCCTGCGTGATGTCGCCGCCGGAGGGCTCGAAGGCCGCGAGCAACTGGATGGAACGGATCAGGCTGAATACGGCGTCTTCGTTCACTTCGCCGCCGAGGTCCGGCACGGATCTGTTGTCCCGATCGGTCCACAACAACTGTTGCAGGGCCGGGGTCAGGTCGATGCCCTCGGGGATGCTGGCGTTGGCGACGAAGCGGACGTTTGCGCCCAGTTGCACGTCGGGCCCCAGCAAGGTGCCGGCATCGATGATGACGTTTTCCAGATAGCTGCCGGGCGCGATGGTAACGTCGGTGAGCAGCGCCGGTTGTTGCGGATTGCCACTGAGACTACCGGCCACGGCGCCGCCCCGTATCTGGGTGCCTGCGCCCAGAGTCACGTCGCCGGCGATCGTGCCCTGGTTGTCCACCTGGCCGCTGAGGCTGCCGCCGTTCACCACGCCGCTGGGCGTGATGACGATGGTGCCGCTGAAGTTGCCGTTGGTGCTGTCGTCGATCACCGTGGTTTCAATCGGCGCGGCGGTGACCGTGAGCGTGAAGCCGGCATTGGCCGAGAGTGTGCCGGGATCGGCGGCGCTCACCAGGATCGTGTAAACGCCACTCTTGCTGGCACGGCCACTGATGAGACCGCTGGCCGCCTCGATACCGATACCGGCAGGCAGACCGGTAGCGGAGAAACTCAGCACATCGCCGTCCGGATCGCTGAAATGCGCGGAGACATCCAGCGAGAACAACGCGGCTTCCTGCACGTTCTGGTCGGTAATGGGGCCGCTGAACAGCGGGGGGTCGTTGATGTTGGCGATCATGAGCGTGAAGTTGTCGGTGGCTTTTTCGCCATTGCTGTCTTCGGCATGGACACTGATCGAATAGCTGCCGATCAACGCCTGGGCATTGCCCGGCGTGCCACTGATGAGGCCGGCCGCGGAGATGGTGAAGCCATCGGGCAGATCACTCGCAGAGAAGCTCAAGGTGTCGCCATCCGGATCGCTGAAGTGCCCGGAGACGTCCAGCGAGAAAGGCACATCCTGCGTGGCATGCTGAGTACCAATGGCGCCGAGCAATACTGGTGCGTCGTTGACGTTGGCGATGGCCAGCGTGAAGTCGGCGGTGATGCTGGCCGGTGCCGGATCGCTGATGGTGAGCGTTACCGGATAGGTGCCAACAAGCGCCTCGGCATTGCTGGGCGTGCCGCTGAGCAGACCGGCGCTGCTCAGCGTAAAGCTGGCGGGCAGGCCGGCGGCGGCAAAGTGCAGCGTGTCGCCGTCGTAATCGCTGAAGTAACCCACCAGGTCGAGCGAGAAAAACTGGCCCTGGGTGGCGTTCAGCGTGCCGATGGGCGTGTCGAGCTGCGGTGGGCTGTTGGGTGCATCGAGTGCCTGCCACTGCAGATAAGGGAAGCCATCGTTGAGCAGGGGATGGCGGGCCCACACCGCGTCGAAATCCCAGCTGGCATCGGTGAAGGTCTGTGTGGCGCGCAGCACATCGAGGAGTTCGCCGGTAAAGCCGGTGGCAGCTGTGGCGGCATAACCAGCGCCGGAAAGACCTGGATTGGCTTCCGCGTTCCAGAAGCTGTTGGCGATGCCATTCGTTTCCAGGTAGCCGACGAAACCGCCCAAGTAGTCCGCACCCATGTCGCCGGTGACGTTGCCTGTGCTGTAGCTGTTGTGGACGTTGCCGTTGACCAGGGCGCCAAGGAGACCGCCAGCGAAGTAGCTGTTCTCACCCAAGCTTACGCTGCCCTTGGCATAGCTATCCTCCACTATGCCATCCAGAAGTCCACCTACCAGCCCGCCTGCCATGGCGGTGCCGGCTTCCACGGCAGCATCGGAGTAGCTGAGGCGAATACTGCCGCCTTCGAGAGCGCCCACCAGACCTCCGGCGAATTCACCGTTGGTATGGACGCTGCCGTGGGTCCAACTGCGCAGAATATTGCTTTCCTGGACATGGCCCGCCAGAGTGCCGACGCTGCCGAAAATGGCATCCACCGTCGCGTCGACCGCGTTGTTCTCGAGGCTGCTATCCAATACGGTGCCCGCAAGCCCACCGACGAACTGCAGCCCCATTATCCTGCCGCTGACCTGACTGTTTCCGATGTGTCCGCCCTCCAGGTAACCCACCAGGGCGCCGACGTACCAGGCGGCGTACAGATCCACGTCCTGCAGCACCACATTGCGGAAACTGGCGCCTTCGGCATAGCCGAAGAGGCCGGCGTAGGCGTGTTCATCGTCCGTAATGGAGATATTCAGGCCGCTGATTGCGAAGCCGTTACCGTCGAAACCGCCGGTGAAGGGTTCAGCCTCGGTACCGATGGGGTTCCAGGTTTCATCGTTCAAGTCGATGTTCTGCGCCAACGCATAGTGGCCGGCGAGATCGTCGCGTATCGCATCGAGCAGCGCCGGGCTGTCGAGCAGCCAGGGGTGTTCCGCATCGCTGCCGTTGCCGCCGGCGAAGATGCGTAGCGTGAAGCTGTGCTGCACACTGGCCATGTCGGAATCCTTCACCGTTACCGTCACCGTGTGGATGCCGGAAGCGGTGGGGGTACCGCTGATCAGGCCCGCGCTGTCGATGCCGAGGCCCGCGGGCAGGCCGCTGGCGCTGAAGCTCAGCTCGTCACCGGCATCGGGATCACGGAAGTGCGTGGCGACGTCCAGGGAAAAGACCTGGTCGCGGACGCCGCTGCGGATACCGATGGGACTGTTCAGCACCGGGTGGTTGTTGGGCAGGGAGACGGTTTGCCATTGCAGGTAGGGATAGCCATTGTTGGCTGCGGGATGGATGGCCCAGGCCGTTCCGAAATCCCACCCGGCATAGGTGTCTTGCTCGAGCATGTCGGCCGTGTTCTTGCCCACGGCGGTGTCTGCGCTGGTGGTTTGCCCGCTGGTCTGTGTGTCCCAGTAACTGTCTTGGGTATAGTTGTATGGGGCGCCTCTGCTCGGTTGGTAACCGACCAGACCGCCTGCGTCGTTTTCGCCCGTAACGCTACCGCTGGCGTAGCTGTTGCGGATTACGCTGAGGATGCCTTCGTAGTATGAATCGTCCGGCCCGGCTTCATTGGTGCCTACCAGGCCACCGACGGCACTATTGCCGCTGACGGACCCCGTGGCATAGCTGTTCGCCACCAGGGTGTCTTCGTAGCGGGCATAGTTGTAGCCCAGCAGTCCCCCCACGAAGTAACTGTAGCTGTCCTCCTTGCTGCGGACGTCACCACTGGCGAAGCTGTTCTCGATGCTGCCGTCCTGGTTGATGCCTGCCAGACCGCCCACGTAGCCGACCCCTTCGACCGTGGCGTCGGCCCAACTCTCATTGATCGAACTGAAGAAGTTCATGCCGACCAGACCGCCGACATATTCGGTGCCGGTAATCTCGCCACTGGCGCTGCTGGCCATTACGGTGCCGCTGCTGTTGTAGCCCAGCAGTCCGCCGACTTCGTCACTGCCGCTGACCACTACGTCGGTGTGGCTACCGCTGATGTTGCTGTACGACGAGTAGCCCAACAGGCCGCCAAGGCGAAATTGTCCCGTTACCTGGCCGCTGACGCTGACTTCCTCCACATGGCTGTCGTAGCCCAACGTACCCATGAGGCCGCCCACGTAGCTGTCTCCCGTGATGTCCACGCCTGCCAGTGTAAGGTTACGGATGAGGACTTCTTCGGCATAGCCGAACAGACCGACGTCCTCGGACTCGGGCCGGTCGATGAACAGCCCACTGATCGTGTGGCCATGGCCATCGAGGCTGCCACGAAAGGAGGCAATGGGCTCCCATCCGGCGCCATCGTTCCAGAATGGTCCATTGGCATCATTGCCGCCCAAATCGATGTCTGCAGTCAGGATGAAATGAGCAGTAGGATAGTAGCGCAACACTGACAGCTGTTCCGGCGAGGTGATTTGCCAGGGGATTGCTTCGGTGCCTTTTCCGACCGTGTAGAACGGCGTCACCTCGGCGCGTGCCAACACCGGCGGGCTGCTTTCGCCGCCATCATCGTCCACTGCCACCAGCGTAAAGGCCGCCGCGGCGCTGCTGGCACTGTAAGGGGCGGTCCAGGTTGCGGCGTTGTCCGCGTCGATGAGATCGTTGCCGTCCATGGCAAAGGACGCACCGCCGATGTCGAGATTGCCGTTGATGAGGCTCTTCACCCGGAAGCCGACGATGGGGGCGCCGCTTTCATTCTTCTCTTCGGCATTGCTCGCGCTGAGGAGTTGTGTGAAGTCGAGGGACAGCGTGGCGCCGGCTGTAACCGGGCCGAACTTGTTCAGGGCACTGAAGCCGACGACCTCGCCCGCGATTTCCAGCGTATAGTCCTCGGCCTGGCCGTAGGTGGGGCCGTAGCCGGTCGAACAAGCCGCGGCATGTTCGGCATAATTCTTGACCACCCGCATGCGGGTGCTGCCGGGCAGCGCCGTGCTGGGTACGTCGATCTGTCCTTCTACATATTGGCCGTCCGCGCCGGTTGAGTTCTCCAGTATCTGGCTCAGCTCGTAGCGTTCGTCCACGCCATCGAACTCGCCATCCTGGTTCCAGTCGATGAAGATGGAAAAATAGTTTAGATAGTTGCCGTCGGTGTTGCCCTCGAGCTTCATGGGATAGCGCGTGCCTGGCACGACGCTGCCACTGACATGGAGGAAGTCTTCCAGGCTGGGTTCGCCGCTTCTCGTATTAGGGCTGCGTTGATTGATCCCGGCGAACTGCACGAGCGTGATTGGCTCCACGTTCGAAGAGAATTCGATTTCGCAGTAGGGGTAGGGGAATCCCCCTGCGGCATGAGCGGTGCCGCTGGAGGTGAGCAGCAGGGCGCCCAAACCCAGGGCCATGGCCAGGTGCCTGAGGGCAGACCGGGAAATTTCATTACTGAACGGGCGGGTAACATTGCCCGCGGACAGGCAAGGGGACGGAAGAGGCATCATTTTATCCAGGGCTCTTGGATAGGAGTCGGGCTCGACTCGGTGCTTGTGAGCGCAAGGATGCTAATGAAGTCTCACGTGCGAGGTTTGGCTCGATGTCTACAACGGCTTGATCCAGTGTCTCAATCCCGGCATGGGGCAGGGGACGGCGGTTCCCGCTCCGTGCGTTACGGCAGCGCCGGCCGGCTCGCGCAACGGGGGCGCGGCACTGATGAATTCACTTTGCCACTCCCTGTTGACACTGTGTGGAGGGCTACTTAGAATGCGCGCTCTTTCCGGCCAAGGCCGTAAAGAGACGTGATTTTCAGGAGAAGCGGGGGCATAGCTCAGCTGGGAGAGCGCAACGCTGGCAGCGTTGAGGTCAGGAGTTCGATCCTCCTTGCCTCCACCACCTGAATGTATCATCGGTTCCAGTCCCCTTCGTCTAGAGGCCTAGGACACCGGGTTTTCATCCCGGCAACAGGGGTTCGAAACCCCTAGGGGACGCCAAACAAAAAACCCGTCGCATGCAAGTGCGACGGGTTTTTTATTGCTCCATCGTTGGCGGTGGATTCCGCGACTGCGCGCGGAATGACGGATTCGAGTGGGTCACCCTGCGCGAAGTCGCAGGATCTAGGCATGCAAAGGCAAGTCGATCAAGGAGCGGTGCGGTGGAGGCGGCAGCAGGCCGCTTCCCGTGGCCTGCTGTCTTCGCATGTCGTGGCTCAGCCCGGATAGTCGCGCTGGGTCGGGCCGGTGTAGAGCTGGCGAGGGCGGCCGATCTTGAAGGGATTGCTGATCATCTCGTGCCAGTGGGCCACCCAGCCTGGGGTGCGGCCGGTGGCGAAGATCACGGTGAAGAGATTTACCGGAATGCCGATGGCCTTGAGGATGATGCCGGAGTAGAAGTCCACGTTCGGGTAGAGATTGCGCTCGACGAAGTACTCGTCTTCCAGCGCGATCTTTTCCAGCTTCATGGCGATCTTGAGCAGCGGGTCGTTTTCCATGCCCAGTTCCGCCAGCACGTTCTGGCAGGCTTCGCGCAATACCTTGGCGCGCGGATCGAAATTCTTGTACACGCGGTGGCCGAAGCCCATCAGACGGAAAGGGTCGTCCTTGTCCTTGGCTTTCTTGATGTACTTGTCGATATTGGCTTCGTCGCCGATCTCGCTGAGCATCTTCAGCACGGCTTCGTTGGCTCCCCCGTGCGCCGGCCCCCACAGTGCGGTGATGCCGGAGGAAATGCACGCGTAGGGGTTGGCGCCGGTGGAACCTGCCAGTCGCACGGTGGACGTCGAGGCGTTTTGCTCGTGGTCCGCGTGCAGCAGGAAAATCTTGTCCATGGCATCGGCCAGCACGGGGCTGGGCTCGTAGGTCTCGCAAGGGGTGCCGAACATCATGTGCAGGAAGTTGGCGCTGAAGTCGAGATCGTTGCGCGGGTACATGAAGGGCTGGCCGATGCTGTACTTGTAGCACATGGCCGCCAGGGTCGGCATCTTGGCGATCAGGCGCAGCGCGGCCACCTTGCGGTGGTCCTCGTTGTCGATCTTCAGGGAGTCGTGATAGAAGGCGGACAGCGCGCCCACCACGCCCACCATGATGGCCATCGGATGCGCATGGCGCGGGAAGCCGTTGAAGACGCTGTGCAGTTGCTCATGCACCATGGTGTGGTAGCGGATGGCGTTGACGAATTCGGTTTTCTGTTGAGGGGTGGGCAGTTCGCCGTTGAGGAGGAGGTAGCAGCATTCAAGGTAGTCGGATTTCTCCGCCAACTGTTCTATGGGGTAACCGCGGTAGAGCAGTACGCCGGCATCGCCATCGATATAGGTGATTTTCGATTCGCAGGAGGCGGTGGACATGAACCCCGGATCGAAAGTGAAGATTCCCTTGGCGGTAAGGCCTCTTACGTCGACGACATCAGGACCGGTAGACCCCTCGTACACAGGCAGGTCGATGGGATCGGCAATACCATCAACGATCAACTGAGCTTTTTTCCCAGTCATAGAGACTCCTTGAGATTTGTGGTGCTTTGGCAGGCGGTATGGATAGACGCGGGCCTTATTTGGAGAGCCGCAACACTATCCCTGGAACCCAAAATTGTCAAACCAACGAGCCAAACCACCTGGTCTCGCACGCGGAGGCGGTGAAAGGCAGAAAAATTCTTTATTAACAAACGGTTAGTTATGGTTTTTGGGGCCTGTTCAGGCCTGGGGTGAATACGTGAAACCATAGTTTTTGCAATTTTGGGGGTAGAAAAACCTTATAAAAAGGGGCCAACTTGGGCATAATGCACCGCGTTTGAAAAGGCGCAAAAGAACATTGATAAAGAATATTTATCAGTTTTTAAGAAATTGATTATTCTTTGCTGCAAGCCAATGCTCCACAATCGCGCTTCAATTTGCAGAGGAAGATCGCAGTGAATCAGAAACGCCCAGTAGACCTGGATCTCAGCGCCATCCGCTTGCCCCTCGCAGCGATTACGTCAATCACCCACCGTATTTCAGGAATCACGCTGTTCGCCGGCATCGCGCTGTTGCTCTGGCTGTTGCAGCTGTCGCTCTCCGGTTCCGAAGGTTTTGCGCAGGCCGCCGCGCTGCTTGGCAGTCCGCTGGTCAAATTCCTGGTATGGGTGGTGCTTTCCGCCTTGGCCTACCACATGGTGGCGGGCGTCAAGCACCTGCTGCTGGACATGGGCATAGGGGAGTCCCGCGAGGCGGGGCCGGTGGGAGCCAGGATCACGATTGCCATCAGCCTGGTGCTGATTGTGCTGATGGGGGTATGGGTATGGTAACCAGCATCACCAATCTGAGCCGTAACGGCGTTTCCGACTGGCTGATCCAGCGTGTCAGCGCGGTCGTGCTGCTGGCCTGGTTTCTGTTCATCGGCTACACCATCCTGAATCTGGGCGATGCCGGCTATCTCGAATGGCGCGCGCTGTTTTCGCGCCTGTGGATGAAGGTGTTCACCCTGGCGGCGCTGCTGGCGCTGTTCGGCCATGCCTGGGTGGGTATGTGGACCGTCTTTACCGACTACCTGACGAAGGGCACGCTGGGCGCTACCGCCGCCTGGCTGCGCTTCGCGGTGCAATTGATCTGTTTCGTGGTGCTGCTCGTCTATCTGGTATGGGCAGTCCATATTCTCTGGAGTATCTGACCGTGGCCAAACTGAGAGTCCTTTCCTTCGACGGCGTCATCGTGGGCGGCGGCGGCTCCGGTCTGCGCGCGGCGCTGCAACTGTCGCAGTCCGGCTACAAGACCGCAGTGATCTCCAAGGTATTCCCCACCCGCTCGCACACCGTATCCGCCCAGGGCGGCATCACCTGCGCCATCGGCAGCGCCGATCCGGACGACGACTGGCGCTGGCACATGTACGACACCGTCAAGGGTTCCGACTACATCGGCGACCAGGACGCCATCGAATACCTGTGCAGCGAAGGCCCGCAGGCCGTGTTCGAACTCGAACACATGGGCCTGCCGTTTTCCCGCACGCCGGAAGGCCGCATCTACCAGCGCCCCTTCGGCGGCCAGTCGCGCGACTACGGCAAGGGCGGCCAGGCGGCGCGCACCTGCGCCGCGGCGGACCGTACCGGCCACGCGCTGCTGCACACCCTGTATCAGGCCAACCTCAAGAACCATACGGTGTTCTTCAATGAATGGTACGCGGTGGACCTGGTGCGCAACCAGGACGGCGCCGTGGCGGGCGTGGTGGCCATCTGCCTCGAAACCGGCGAGGTGGTCTACATCAAATCGAAAGCCACCGTGTTCGCCACCGGCGGCGCGGGGCGCATTTTCGCCTCCACTACCAATGCACTGATCAATACCGGCGACGGCATCGGCATGGCGCTGCGCGCCGGCTTCCCGGTGCAGGACATCGAAATGTGGCAGTTCCATCCCACCGGTATCGCCGGCGCGGGCGTGTTGGTTACCGAAGGCTGCCGCGGCGAAGGCGGGTATCTGTTGAACAAGGACGGCGAGCGCTTCATGGAACGCTATGCGCCGAACGCCAAGGACCTCGCCAGCCGCGACGTCGTGGCGCGTGCCATGGTGCTGGAAATCATTGCCGGCCGCGGCTGCGGCCCGGAAGGCGACCACGTGATGCTCAAGCTCGACCATCTGGGCGAGAAAGTGCTGAACGAAAAACTGCCGGGCATTCTGGAACTCTCGCGCACCTTCGCCCACGTCGATCCGGTGAAGGAACCGATTCCCGTGGTGCCCACCTGCCATTACATGATGGGCGGCATCCCCACCAACGTTCACGCACAGGCGCTCAGGCAGGATGCCAACGGCAACGACACGCTCATCGACGGCCTGTTCGCGGTGGGCGAGGTGGCCTGCGTATCCGTGCACGGCGCCAACCGCCTTGGCGGCAACTCGCTGATCGACCTCGTGGTGTTCGGCCGCGCCGCCGGCATCCAGATCGAGAAAATGCTGCGCCAGGGGCTGGAGCAGCGCGAAGCGTCGGAATCCGACATCGAAGCCGCCATGGCCCGCCTCAATCGCCTCAACGCGTCCAGCAGCGGCGAGAGCGTGCCGGCCCTGCGCAAGGAACTGCAGAACACCATGCAGCATCATTTCGGCGTGTTCCGCAACGGCGAATTCATGCGCGAAGGCGTCGAGAAACTGACCAGCTTGCGCGAACGCATTCAGAACGTGCATCTGGAAGACAAGAGCCAGGCCTTCAACACCGCCCGTATCGAGGCGCTGGAACTGGAGAACCTGTTCGAAGTGGCCGAGGCCACCGCCATCGCCGCCGAATGGCGCACGGAAAGCCGTGGCGCCCATGCGCGTGACGACTACCAGGAACGCGATGACGTCAACTGGCTGTGCCACTCGCTGTATTCCCCGGCCACCAAGAGCTTGAGCAAACGCGCCGTCAACTTCTCTCCGAAGATGGTGCCCACGTTTGAACCCAAAGCCAGAACCTATTAATCATCGGAGAAGGACACTGCCGTGTTAGTCAGTATCTATCGCTACAATCCTGAGACAGACACGCAACCACGCATGCAGGATTACCAGATCGATCTGCCCCCGGGCAAGGATCTGATGGTGTTGGATGTTTTGCAGCTGGTGAAAGACCAGGACGCCACGCTCGCCTACCGCCGCTCCTGCCGTGAAGGCGTGTGCGGTTCCGACGGCATGAACATCAACGGCCGCAACGCCCTAGCCTGCATCACCCACGTTTCCAGCGTGGTCAAGAACGGCAAGCTGGTGCTGCGTCCGCTGCCCGGCCTGCCGGTGATCCGCGATCTGGTGGTGGACATGAGCGCCTTCTATAAACAGTACGAGCGCATCCAGCCCTACCTGCAGAACGATGAGCCGCCGCCCGCCATCGAGCGTCTGCAATCGCCGGAAGACCGCGCCAAGCTCGACGGTCTCTATGAGTGCATCCTGTGCGCCTGCTGTTCCACCTTCTGCCCGTCGTTCTGGTGGAACCCGGACAAGTTCGTCGGTCCGGCCGGCCTGCTGCAGGCCTATCGCTTTCTCGCCGATAGCCGCGACACCCACACGCAGCAGCGCCTCGACGATCTGCAGGATCCTTTCAGCGTGTTCCGCTGCCGCGGCATCATGAACTGCGTGGCGGTCTGTCCCAAGGGGCTCAACCCGACCCGGGCCATCGGTCATATCCGCAACATGCTGTTGGAAAGAGGGGTTTGAGCCACGAGCTCAAGTAATCGGGAAAACGCTACTGGTCCGGGTGGAACCCAATCCGTCGGGTCGCCCCCTGGTGCAAGGACATTCTGAGATGCAAGAGAACATACGGCAGTTGATGTTGAACACCAGCCATCTTTCCGGTGGCAACCTGGATTACGTGGAAGGGCTGTTCGAAAGCTGGATGAGTGATCCGGCTTCGGTATCCCCCGAATGGCAGCAGTATTTCAAGGCCTTGCCCCATGAAGCCGGCGGCGTGGACGTGTCCCATGCCGACATCGTGGAACGCTTCCGCGGCCTGCCCAAGCGCGGTGTGATGGCGCAGGCGGTAAGCGAAGCGCGCCCGGCGGGCGGCTACGAGCATGAACGCAAGCAGGTCAGCATCGTGCAGCTGATCAGCTCCTATCGCGTGCGTGGCCATCAACACGCCCAGCTCGATCCGCTTGGCCTGATGCATCGCGAGGCGGTGCCCGATCTGGAGCTGGAATTCCACCAGCTGGCGCCCTCCGACATGCACACGGTGTATTCCGTCGAGGCCTCCTACATTCCGCAGAAGGCACTGCGCCTGTCGGAACTGGTGTCGGTGCTGGAAGACATCTACTGCAGCTCCATCGGTTACGAGTACATGCACATCGTCAACCTGGAAGAGAAGCAGTGGATCCAGAAGCGCATCGAAGGCATCGGCGGCAAGCCGAGCTTCCCCACGGAAACGCGCCTGCACATGCTCGAACGCCTCAGCGCCGCCGAAGGTCTGGAAAAACACCTCGACGCCAAATATCCAGGCACCAAGCGCTTCGGTCTCGAAGGTGGCGAAAGCCTGATCCACGCGCTCGACGACATCATCCAGCGTGCCGGTGAATACGGCGCGCGCGAAATCGTGATCGGCATGGCGCACCGCGGCCGCCTCAACGTGCTGGTCAACACCCTGGGCAAGAACCCCTCCGTATTGTTCGACGAATTCGAAGGCCGCGCCCGCTACAACAACTCGGGCGACGTCAAATACCACCAGGGCTTTTCCTCCAACATCATGACGCCGGGCGGCGAAGTGCATTGCAGCATGGCCTTCAACCCCTCGCACCTGGAGATCGTGGCGCCGGTGGCCATCGGCTCGGTACGCGCGCGCCAGGATCGCCGCAAGGACCCGGTGGGCGACACCGTGCTGCCGGTCATCATCCACGGCGATGCCGCCTTTGCCGGCCAGGGCGTGGTGATGGAAACCTTCCAGCTGTCGCAAACGCGTGCCTTCGGCACCGGCGGCACCATGCACATCATCATCAACAACCAGGTGGGCTTCACCACCAGCCGCCAGGACGACGCCCGTTCCACCGAATACTGTACCGATGTGGCAAAAATGGTGCAGTCGCCGATTTTCCACGTCAACGGCGATGATCCCGAAGCGGTGCTGTTCGTGACCCAGCTGGCGTTGGATTTCCGCAACACCTTCCGCAAGGACGTGGTGGTGGACATCATCTGCTACCGCCGCCGCGGCCATAACGAAACCGACGAGCCGGCCTCCACGCAGCCGCTGATGTACAAGATCATCCGCAGCCTGCCGAGCACCCGCACGCTGTACGCCGAGAAGCTGATTGCCGAAGGGTTGCTCACGCAGGAAGAAGTCGACCGCATCAACAGCGGTTATCGCCGCGCGCTCGACGAGGGCACGCACGTGGTCAAGAGCCTGGTCACCGCGCCGAACACCGCGCTTTACGTGGATTGGAAGCCTTACCTCGGGCACGACATGAACATGCCGTGCGATACCACGATGCACCTCGACAAGCTGAAGGAACTGGGCAACAAGCTGGTGCAGCTGCCGGAAGGCTTCAGGGTCAACCGCCAGGTGGCCAAGGTGCTGGAAGACCGCACCCGCATGGCCAACGGCGAGCAGCCGGTGGACTGGGGCTGTGCCGAACTCATGGCCTACGCCAGCCTGCTGGACAGCCACTACAAGGTCCGTATCACCGGCCAGGACGTGGGGCGCGGTACTTTCTCGCACCGCCATGCCGTATTGCACGATCAGAACACCGGCAAGACCTACGTGCCACTGCGTTTCATCAGCGAATCGCAGCGCAAGTTCGTGATCTACGATTCGATCCTGTCGGAAGAAGCGGTGCTGGCCTTCGAATACGGCTATGCCACCACGCGTCCCGACGCCCTGGTGATCTGGGAAGCGCAGTTCGGCGATTTCGCCAACGGCGCCCAGGTGGTATTCGACCAGTTCATCTCCAGCGGTGAATACAAATGGGAACGCCTCTGCGGCCTGGTAATGCTGTTGCCGCATGGCTACGAAGGGCAGGGGCCGGAGCATTCCTCGGCACGCCTCGAGCGTTACCTGCAGCTGTGCGCCCAGCAGAACATGCAGGTGTGCGTGCCCACCACGCCGGCGCAGGTGTTTCACATGCTGCGCCGCCAGATGGTCCGCCCGCTGCGCAAACCGCTGATCGTGATGACGCCCAAAAGCCTGCTGCGCCACAAGGAGGCCGTCAGCTCGCTGGAAGAGATGGCCAACGGCAGCTTCCAGGAAGTGCTGCCGGAAACCGACGCGCTGCAGGCGAAGGACGTGGAACGCCTGATCCTGTGCAGCGGCAAGGTCTACTACGAACTGCGCGCCAAACGCCGCGAACTCGGCCTGAACAACGCCGCCATCGTACGCCTGGAACAGCTCTATCCGTTCCCGGAGGAACTGCTTGGCGAAGTGATGGCGCCCTACACCAATCTCAAGACGGTGGTATGGTGCCAGGAAGAGCCGCAGAACATGGGTGCCTGGTATTCCAGCCAGCATCACATGCGCAACGTGATCAGCCGCCACGACCCGGCGCTCGGCCTGGTCTATGCCGGCCGCGAGGCTTCGGCGTCGCCGGCGGCGGGCTATACCGCACTGCACCTGAAAGAACAGGAACAATTGGTCAAGGATGCCTTCGACCTGGGCGCTGCCCGCTGAACCCAACCCATAACCAGCCTGCAACAGGGAAACATCATGGCCATCGAGATCAAAGCCCCCACACTGCCCGAGTCGGTACCCGACGGCACCATTGCCACCTGGTACAAGAAAGAAGGGCAGCAGGTCGCTCGTGACGAACTGATCGTCGATATCGAGACCGACAAGGTATTGCTGGAAGTCGTGGCGCCTGCCGACGGCGTGCTCAAGAGCATTCACAAAGGCGAGGGCGCCACCATCCTCAGCAATGAAGTGCTGGCGGTGATCGAAGAGGGCGCCAGCGCCGCTGCGCCCGAGCCCGCTGCCGCGCCTGCCAAGGGTCCCGCCGCCAGCGAGGAAGCCGACAACAGCGGCGTGGAAGTGCTGATGAGCCCGGCCGCGCGCAAGCTGATCGAGGAAAACAAGCTCGATCCCAATTCGGTGCCGAGCACCGGCAAGGACGGCCGCGTCACCAAGGAAGACGTGATCAACTTCATCGGTGGCGCCAAAGCCCCGGCTGAAACCAAGCCCGCCGCGGCCGCTGCGCCTGCCGCTCCGGCCGCCGCGGCGCCGCAAGGTCCCCGGACGGAACAGCGCGTGCCGATGACCCGTCTGCGCGCCAAGGTGGCCGAGCGTTTGCTGCAGGCCACGCAGTCCACCGCCATGCTCACCACCTTCAACGAAGTGAACATGAAGGAAGTGATGGACCTGCGATCCAAATACAAGGACCTGTTCGAGAAGAAACACAACGGCGTGCGCCTGGGCTTCATGTCCTTTTTCGTGCGCGCCGCGGTGGAAGCGCTCAAACGCTTCCCCGCCGTCAATGCCTCGATCGACGGCAACGACATCATCTATCACGGCTACCAGGACATCGGCGTGGCGGTATCGTCGCCGCGCGGCCTGGTGGTGCCGGTGCTACGTGACGCCGATGCGCTCGGTTTTGCCGAAATCGAGAAATCCATCAGCGATTACGGTGTGAAGGCGCGCGACGGCAAGCTCAGCATCGAAGAGATGACCGGCGGCACCTTCACCATTTCCAACGGCGGCGTGTTCGGTTCGCTTTTGTCCACGCCGATTCTCAACCCGCCGCAGACGGCCATCCTGGGCATGCACAAGATCCAGGAACGCCCCATGGCGGTGAACGGCGAAGTGAAGATTCTGCCGATGATGTACCTGGCGCTGTCCTACGACCACCGCATGATCGACGGCAAGGAAGCGGTGCAGTTCCTCGTTACCATCAAGGAACTGCTCGAGGATCCGGCGCGGATCTTCCTGGAAGTCTAGAATCCCCAAGCGAACACCCAAGCGAACAAAGGAACCAAGAATATGTCAGCAGACTACGATGTAGTGGTGATCGGCGCCGGCCCCGGCGGTTACGTGGCGGCCATCCGCGCCGCCCAGCTTGGCCTGAAGACGGCCTGCGTGGAAAAGTGGCTGGACGAGAACAACAAGCCCCTCTACGGCGGCACCTGCCTCAACGTGGGCTGCATTCCCTCCAAGGCACTGCTCGATACCTCGCATAAATATGCCGAAGCGAGCCACGGCTTTGCGGTACACGGCATCAAGGTGGACAAGGTGGCCATCGACGTGCCCGCCATGATCGCGCGCAAGGCCAAGGTGGTAAAACAGCTCACCGGCGGCATCGCCGGCCTGTTCCAGGCCAACAAGGTCACCGGCATCAGCGGCACCGGCAAACTGCTGAAGGACCGCAAGGTGGAAGTCACCGCGGCTGATGGCAGCAAGCAGGTCGTTTCCGCGCAGCACGTGATCATTGCCGCCGGTTCCGTACCGATCGAAATTCCGCCCACGCCGCTTGCCGACGGCATCGTGGTCGATTCCACCGGCGCGCTGGAATTCCAGGAAGTGCCGAAACGCCTGGGCGTGATCGGCGCCGGCGTGATCGGTCTCGAACTGGGTTCGGTATGGAGCCGCCTGGGCGCGGAAGTGGTGGTGCTGGAAGCCGCCGAAGGCTTCCTGCCCGCGATGGACCAGCAGATCGCCAAGGAAGCGCTGAAGATTCTGACCAAGCAGGGGCTGGACATCCGCCTCGGCGCCAAGGTAACCGGAAGCTCGGTCAAAAAAGGAAAGGCCGCCAAGGTGGTGGTGCAGTACGCCGACAAGGAAGGCAACAAGGAAGAAACCTTCGACAAGCTGATCGTGTGCGTGGGCCGCAAGCCCTACACCGTGGGTCTGTTGAGCGATGACTGCGGCGTGGAGAAAGACGAGCGCGGCTTCGTCAAGGTAAACGACCAGTGCGCCACCGCAGTGCCGGGCGTGTACGCCATCGGCGACGTGGTGCGCGGCCCGATGCTGGCACACAAGGCTTCGGAAGAGGGCGTCATGGTGGCCGAGGTGATCGCCGGCCACAAAGCCTCGATGAACTACGACCTGATTCCGTCCGTGATCTACACCCATCCCGAGATCGCCGCGGTGGGCAAGACCGAAGAACAGCTCAAGGCCGCCGGCGTCGAATACAACGTTGGCGTGTTTCCCTTTGCCGCCAGTGGCCGCGCCCTGGCCGCCAACGATGCCGAAGGCATGGTCAAGATGCTGGCAGACGCCAAGACCGACCGCGTGCTTGGTTGCCACATCGTTGGCCCGTCGGCGGCGGACCTTCTGCAGTCGGTGGCATTGGCCATGGAATTCAGCACCAGCGCCGAAGACATCGGCATGACCGTGTTCGCGCATCCTTCGCTGAGCGAAGCGGTGCACGAGGCCGCCCTGGCGGTCAACGGCCACGCCATCCACATCGCCAACCGCAAGAAGCGCTGAGGCAATCGCAAGGGATCGGCGCGGTGCTCGATGCAGTGAGCGCTCGATGCCGATCCCAGCTCCGAACATTCAATCGACAAGGGTATCCGCATGAATTTACATGAGTACCAGGGGAAACAGCTGTTCGCCGAATACGGCCTGCCTGTTTCCAAGGGCTTTGCCTGCGACACGCCGCAGGAAGCCGCGGCGGCAGCCGACAAGATCGGCGGCAATGAATGGGTGGTCAAGGCCCAGGTGCACGCCGGTGGCCGCGGCAAGGCCGGCGGCGTCAAGCTGGTCAAGTCCAAGGAAGAGATCGAAGCGTTCGCCAAGCAGTGGCTGGGCAAGAACCTCGTTACCTACCAAACGGACAAGAACGGCCAGCCGGTAAGCAAGATCCTGGTGGAGGCCTGCACCGACATCGACAAGGAACTCTACCTGGGCGCCGTGGTGGATCGCGCCTCGCGCCGCGTGGTATTCATGGCCTCGACCGAAGGCGGCGTGGAAATCGAAAAAGTAGCTCATGAAACGCCGGAAAAAATCCTGAAAGCCACCATCGACCCACTGGTGGGCGCGCAGCCTTACCAGGGCCGTGAACTGGCGTTCAAGTTGGGCTTGAGTGGCGACCAGATCAAACAGTTCACCAACATCTTCCTGGGCCTCGCCAAACTGTTTGTCGAGCGTGACCTGGCCCTGCTCGAAATCAACCCGCTGGTAATCACCACCGCCGGCAAGCTGCACTGCCTCGATGCCAAGTTGAACATCGACGGCAACGCGCTGTACCGCCAGCCCAAACTGCGCGAGATGCACGACCCCTCGCAGGAAGACGCGCGCGAAGCGCACGCCGCTGAGTGGGAACTGAACTACGTGGCGCTGGAAGGCAACATCGGCTGCATGGTCAACGGCGCAGGCCTGGCCATGGGCACCATGGACATCGTCAAGCTGCACGGCGGCCAGCCCGCCAACTTCCTCGACGTAGGCGGCGGCGCCACCAAGGAACGCGTGGCGGAAGCTTTCAAGATCATCCTGTCCGACAGCAACGTGAAAGCGGTGCTGGTCAACATCTTCGGCGGCATCGTGCGCTGCGACCTGATCGCCGAAGGCATCATCGCCGCCGTGAACGACGTGGGCGTGAAAGTGCCCGTGGTGGTGCGCCTGGAAGGCAACAATGCCGAGCTTGGCGCCAAGGTGCTGAGAGAGAGCGGATTGAATATCATTGCAGCCAAAAGTCTCACCGATGCGGCTGAACAGGTAGTAAAAGCAGCCGGAGGTGCGGCATGAGCATTCTGATCGACAAAAACACCCGGGTGCTGTGCCAGGGCTTCACCGGCTCGCAGGGCACCTTCCATTCAGAACAGGCCATTGAATACGGCACCCGAATGGTCGGCGGCGTAACGCCCGGCAAAGGCGGCCAGAAACACCTGGGCCTGCCGGTATTCAACACCATGAGCGACGCCGTGGCCCAAACCGGCGCGGAAGCCTCGGTAATCTACGTACCGGCGCCGTTCTGCAAGGACTCCATTCTGGAAGCCGCGTTCTCCGGCGTAAAACTGATCGTGTGCATCACCGAAGGCATCCCCACGCTGGACATGCTCGAAGTGAAAGTGAAATGCGACGACCTCGGCGTGCGCCTGATCGGCCCCAACTGCCCCGGCGTGATCACCCCCGGCGAATGCAAGATCGGCATCATGCCCGGCCACATCCACAAACCCGGCAAAGTCGGCATCGTGTCGCGCTCCGGCACCCTGACCTACGAAGCCGTCAAGCAGACCACCGACTACGGCTTCGGCCAAAGCACCTGCGTCGGCATCGGCGGCGATCCGATCCCCGGCTCCAACTTCATCGACATCCTCAAACTGCTGCAGGATGACGCCCAGACCGAAGCCATCGTGATGATCGGCGAGATCGGCGGCAGCGCCGAGGAAGAAGCCGCAGCCTTCATCAAGGCCAACGTGACCAAGCCGGTGGTGTCCTACATCGCGGGTGTTACCGCGCCGGCCGGCAAGCGCATGGGCCACGCTGGCGCCATCATTGCCGGCGGCAAAGGCACCGCCGCCGAGAAGTTCGCGGCGTTGCAGGATGCCGGCGTTACCACGGTACGCAGCCTGGCCGATATCGGCAACGGCCTGAAACAGGCCACCGGCTGGAAATAAAGCCAGTGTCCGCTGTACAAAAAACGCACCTTCGGGTGCGTTTTTTTATGGGGTACCATCTTTCTCGGATCCAAAGGCAATGGCGGTACCTTGAAAAATGGTGGTGTAGTGATGCCGACATGGTTTGAAGCATGTTTCTGGGGGGTTGTAGCCGGATCAGCGCTGCTCATTGGCGCTGCGCTTGGATACTTCATTCGTCTTCCCCAACGCCTTATCGCTGCAATTATGGCATTTGGCAGCGGTGTCCTGATTTCCGTGCTCTCATTTGAGCTCGTCAATGAGGCGTATTTGCTTGGAGGCGTGGATTCCACGGCGATAGGATTTCTCTGCGGTGCTGCCGCCTATACGTTGGCGAATTGGTTTTTATCGTGCCAGGGCGCAAAGCATCGCAAGCGCTCTGACGGTAAGCAGCCGTCGGAACAAGAGGAAAACGGTAGCGGCCTGGCCATTGCGGTCGGCGCGTTGTTGGACGGCATTCCGGAGTCGGTCGTAATAGGGCTGAGCCTGCTGGCGGGCGGTGCCGTCAGCTTGGTGACGGTTGCGGGCATTTTTTTGTCGAACATACCGGAGGGGTTGTCGAGCGCCGCCGGCATGAAGAAAGCTGGACGAACACCGGCGTATATTTTCGGGATATGGGCGGGAATTGCCGTGCTATCGGGCGTGGCAGCGCTGGCGGGTTATACGCTCTTTGATGGCGCCTCACCCGATGTGGTGGCGGCCACGACTGCCGTGGCGGCGGGAGCGATTCTTGCCATGTTGGTGGACACGATGATTCCAGAGGCTTTCGAGCAGAGTCACAATTTCGCTGGACTCATTACCGTTTTAGGGTTTTTAGCGGCCTTTACCCTTAGTAAGCTCGCATAGTTACCCACGTATCCAAACCGAGTTCAAAGGCCAAAACCACTCCGGCAAGGTGTTGAAGTGGTCCGGCTTGCTTCAGGCGCCAGGCGCACCAGGAGACCAACTGCATGCAAGTCACCATCGTCACATTCCCCGAGACCAGGGTGGCTACCATTCGCCATACGGGGCCTCCTTCCCAGGAGCACGACACAGCACGCAAGCTCATTGCCTGGAAACTCGAGAATCGCCTGCTCGACCAGGAGCGCTACCGTAGCTATGGGCTGCACTACGCGGACCCCAGAAGCGTCGAGCCGTCCAGGTATCAGGTCGACTTTTGCCTGTCCTACGATGGTCCGGTAGCACCCAATGCCCAAGGGATCGTGGAGATGACCATACCCGCCATGCGGTGTGCCTTGGCGCGGGACATCGGGTCGCGTCTCGACAACAAGGCGGCGAAGTACCTCTACGACGAATGGCTACCGCGCAGCGGCGAGCAAATCGCGGACCAGCCGCTGATATTCCACTACGTCAATGTGGGGCCGAACGTGCAGGAGCGCGAGGCGATCACGGATGTATACCTGCCTCTCGTCACCAAGGAGCTTCATGCCCGTGACTGATACAAGCCCGTTTGCCAGCCCCTGGTTTTCAATGTGGACCCGGCCGAGGGCGACAATACAGTCCATTGTCGAACGAGGTCCAACGCGTTTCGTCCTGCTTTTGGCGGCACTTTACGGCATCTCTCAGGCATTGGACCAAGCCAGTGCCAAGAATGCCGTCGACACGCTCCCGCTTGTCACGGTTTTACTGATTGCGCTTATCGGCGGTGCAATAAGCGGAATCATCACGCTCTATGTGGGCGGTTTTTTGCTCAAGCACACCGGTCAATGGCTTGACGGCAAGGCGAATAGTGAAAAGGTGCGAGCGGCGATGGCTTGGTCTTCGGTGCCTATCGCCTGGGGGCTGCTACTCTGGATTCCGGAATTGCTGATATTTGGCGGAGACCTTTTTACCAGCACTGCTGAACGTATTGCGGCGCATGCCGTCCTCTACTTCCTGTTCATGGCACTTGAACTGATAGTTGCATTCTGGGCCATGATCATATTCTTCAAATCGTTGGGACAGGTGCATGGCTTTTCCGCTTGGCGGGCATTTGGCGCAACGTTCATCGCATTCTGTTTGATCATTGTGCCATTGCTCTCTATAGCGCTCGTTATTGGGGCGCTCAACTAGCGGGGGGCGTTATGCATAGGAAAGAAGTCATACCGTACCAGCTACCATAAGTTTACAGCAGCCATGGGGGCTTGCGGCAAGCATTGCGGCGGGCAGTAGAATCGCGAACCTGCCGATGGGGCGGGAGATGCGAGGTAGCCAGGACAATGCCGGATGATGAGTTGGCTCCAGATGATGCGTGGGTTCCAATTTCGCATGAGAATTGTAATTTGCTGGCGGGGCCCTTCTACCATGGCACGAAGGCACACCTGTCGGTCGGCGGTCTGCTGACGGCAGGTTTCATATCCAACTATGACGATAGTGTGGTGATGAATCACATCTATTTCACCACCATGCCAAAGGGCGCTGGCCTTGCTGCAGAAATAGCCAAAGGCGATGGCAAGCCGCGAGTTTATGTCGTGGCACCGACAGGAAGCTTCGAAGATGATCCAAACGTCACGAACAAAAAATTCCCAGGCAACCCAACCCGGTCGTATCGAAGCGAGTACCCTTTGCAGATCATTGGCGAACTTGAAAGCTGGGAATCCTATGATTCGGAGTTCATCCGGCAATTGAGAAGCCGCGTGGAATCGGGCATGGGTAAAATCATCAACTAGGCGGCAATGGACATTCACTCCGCGCGTCGCAGGAACCTTGGGCATTAGGCTAGAGTTATGAAAATCCGGAAGGAAACGCCGTCGGATGTTGACGCTATCGAGGCGGTGACCATTGCCGCATTCAAACACGCCGCGCATACGAGCCATACCGAGCAATTCATTGTCCGTGAGCTGCGCAAGCATGGCGCGCTCTCCGTCTCGCTCGTCGCGGAAGACCGTGGCGTGGTCATTGGTCATGTTGCCGTGTCTCCCGTAACCATCTCGGATGGTGCGGCGGCGTGGTACGGGCTTGGTCCCATTGCGGTTGTTCCCGCGCGCCAAGGCAGCGGTGTCGGTGCCGTGCTCATGGCGCAGGCGCTGAACGAATTGCGCACACTGGGCGCAGCCGGCTGTGTGGTACTCGGAGAGCCTGCCTACTATTCACGCTTCGGTTTCATGGCGGAACCCTCGCTGACACTGCCAGGTGTGCCGGCGGAATACTTCCAGGCCCTTTCGTTCACGGGCTCGTTGCCTTCGGGCGTGGTTTCGTACCATGACGCGTTCGCTGCCACGGCTTAAAAGGGGGGCGTTACAGTGAAGTCTATCTTTATTTCTACCCGGTCTACCCACCCGACGAAGATGCGATGAACGTTATCGAGTGGATTCGCGGGCAAGCCAACTAATTAACAGAACGGCGCACTTTCATGACTTTCGTTGAACCCGTTACCCTCACTGCACGCGGCATAGTGCTCGTACCGCTCTCGCTCGACCACGAAGCCGGCCTGCGCGAGGCCGCCATGGATGGAGAATTGTGGAATCTGCGTGTTACCTCGGTGCCGGCGCCGGATGAGGCGCGCGGCTACATTGAAGCTGCCTTGAAAAACCGCGAGGAGGGCGACCGCTTTGCCTTTGCCGTCATCGAAGAAACCGGCGGTACGGTGCTTGGCACTACGAGTTATCACGACATTCTGCCCGCCGTGAAGCGTGTGGAAATTGGCTACACCTGGTACGCCAAACGCGTGCAGCGCACGCATGTCAACACCACCTGCAAGCTGCTGCTGTTGACGCATGCTTTCGACACCCTGGACTGCAACGTGGTCGGCTGGCGCACCGACAATTTCAACCTTGCCAGCCAGCGCGCGATCGAGCGCCTGGGCGCGAAGAAGGATGGGGTGATCCGCAGCCACAAGCTGCGCCGCGACGGCACCATCCGCGATACGGTGATGTACTCCGTGCTTCGAAGCGAATGGCCGGAGGTGCGCGCGCATCTCAACGATCTGTTGAGCCGGCCTCGCGTTCAATGAGAAAAGGCTGCATGCCGCAACGATGGCTTTTGGTTCAACGCCGCGCCAGTATCAGCGCGCTGGCCAGACAGAGGCTGAACCATGCCGCTTCCAACGTATTCAGCACACTCATGGCGAACGGCCCAAGCAGGGTGCCGAGCGGGTCGAGATGCAAACGCGCATCGGGAAAGCTCTCAGCCAGCAGGGCGAGACTGCCGCCCAGTAGTTGTCCTCCCATCGCGGTAATCAGCAGCCCAGCCAGTGCGCCGATGGCAGCAGCCAGCAACACGTTGCGCTGAAGGCTCCAGGTTGCAGCGAAGCGCCGGCTCAGATCATCCGCAAGTCCCACCGCCGCGCCCAGCAATAGGCCCTCCAGAGCACCGGTGATGCCGCCGGGCGCCTGGCCGAACAACAGCAGGAAGGCGTCGTAACCGATCAGCTTGCCGAAAGCGCCCACGAGCAGACCGCCGATTGCGCCACCCATCAGCCCTGCGAATGGGAAGTGGCGCGCCAGGAGCCGCGCCGCCGCGATACCACCCACGACGCCGGCTGCCCCGATCAGGGCCAGCAAGGTGGCCAATGCCACCAGCACCAACAACGCCGATAAAGCGCCGATGCCGCTCTGCTGCGCCTGCTCCGCCGCGGCGAAGCCGAACACGAGGCCGCCGAGCAGGCCGGCCATGCCACCACCGAGGGTGCCGGCCCCTAGGGTCAACCAGCATTGGCGCCAGTCGTAAGCGCCGGAAGTGGCTATCGCCGGTGATGCCAGGGCAGGACTTCCTTCTTCAAGGGCCGCATTACCCTCCGCCACGCAGTTCACGGCGGCGATGAAGCGATAGCCATGTTTGGGAATCGTTTCGATCAAATGAGGTTGCGTGGCGCTGTCGCCCAGTTGCCGGCGCAGGGTCTTGATGCATTGCGTCAGGACTTCGTCGGTGACCGGGATGCCGTGCCACACTTCCTGCAGGAAGCGTTCCTTGCTGAGCAGCGTGCCGGGATGCTGCAACAGCAATACCAGCGCGTCGAAGTAACGGCTGTTGAGCTCCACCGGCACGGCTCCGGCAAACAGGCGCCGCTCGATGGGATCGAGGCTGAAACTGTCGAATTGGTAGCGGCGAACGGCCATTCAGCCCTTCCTCAGGGTTTGCTCATGTCATTCAGCGCGGGCGGCGCTAGCGTGACCGCGCCATTATCAACACTGAGGACAACGCATGACAACCGGACAAGACAAGCCCAAACGCTGGAGCAGCTGGACCCTTGAAATCAAGGTATGGAAGATTCTCGCCGTGCTGGTCATTCTGCCGATCCTGGTGCTGTGGCTCATGATCGTGCATCAGAACGACGAGATCCTGGCCCTGATCCGTAACGAAGTAATGACGGATGCTGCAGGCCAGCGTACCTGGGTGGGCAGCTTCGTCAACACCAATGACAGGACCTTGCGCGACGTAGCCGTCACGGTGAATTTCCTCGACAGTCAGGACCGCCCGATCGGGAAGGCTGAAGCGGAAGCTGATGAACTGCCATCCGGCACGCGACTCGACCTGGAAGCGCCGCTGCCACCCGAGGCCGTCAGGTTGCGTATCTATTCGGTGCAATGGCGCAAGGACCGGACGGCCGCCCTGATGGGCCCATTCCGCGAGCCTTGGGAGTTTGGTTATCTGATGGTCGATCCTACCGAGAATGGTCGTTAGCGCACCGGTGAGTTCTTCAGTTCAACGGGCGTCCTGAACTTATGATTTGGATGTTTCGGTTTGATCCCGGCAGGCAATCCACCCGCCGGGATTTCCCGATATCATGAATAAACGTACAGCACCTGCGTATCCCCGTTCGGATAAGTGATCAGATAGTCGGAAACCCCGTCCCCATTGCGGTCGCTGGTAGGTTTGATGTCGATGCGTCCGGAGGGATTCGGCGTGCCGTTTATCGCCACCTTGGCGCTGGCGCGCCCGCGGATCACGCTGCCGCCGGCTTTCACTGAAATGATGCCTTGGGTATCGATGCGCGCGTCCTCGATCGCGGGCGTGGCAAGCAATAGCGCCTTGAGCGCGGGCCAGTCGGCGGGCCGCGGCACCAGTGCCTGCTGCATCAGTTTTTCCTCGCCTTCACGGAATACCAGCACGTGCTCGGTCACGTTGGCCAGGTCGGGCAATGCGCGTTCGCTCAGGCCTTCTTCGGCGCCGGGCTCGATGGATACGGCGGAGAAGGGGCGGCCCACGTAATAGTGATCGCTGGTTGGCGGCAGCAGCAGGATGTTGGCCTCCTCGTCGAATTCGACCGACAGTTTTTTAGCGTTGCCTGCGTCCATCAGTGCGGCGCGGTCCGCCACCATGGGGCGCGCCACCACCACGCGGCCGCTGTGGGTGACGAAGTGGATGTCGCCGTCGTCATTCACGTAGGTGCCGGGCGCCTGGTCGGCCTTGGCCTGGAATACGGCCACGGGCAACACCACGCTGAGGGAGTCGGGGAGGATGAGGCTCAGTTCGCCGGTGGCGGGGTCCTGCCATACTTCATTACCAGCGGGTTCGTACTCGTCGAGCTGCTGAATGGCGCGCAGCAGGCTTTGCTGCAGCGGCACGACCACGTCGCCGCTCAGATCGATGGCCTCCAGGAAGCCGGCGCCGATCCAGGGCAATTTGTTCAACGCACCGGTCAATACCAGTCCGGCGGGAATCGTGGCATTGGCGGCGAAGCGCACGTTGGCGCCAAGCTCCACGCCTTCGCCGAAGGTGGTGCCGGAACCGATCAGCACGTTTTCCAGGCGCGAGCCGTCAGGAATGCGCGTATTTTCGACCGTCTCCGGTTTCTCCACGGTGCCATCGCCGCTATCTTGCCCAGGCACGACGCCGCTGATGGGCGACAGCCGTTTTGCCGCGCTTTGCTGGGCCAGCAGCGTTTTCAGCTGCGCTTCCACCTGTTCCGCGATGGGCCTGCCGGCCAGGTTGACCAGTTCCATTGCATCCTGCGAAAGATTGTAAAGCTCGAATTCCTCGGGTTCCGGCGTGGTTTTCAGCTGTTTGCGATACGTCACCGGATAGGTGCCCGGCTCGTTCTTGTTGCCCACTTCCTGCGCCACTGCGTCCTGCACGCCGCTCTGGCCCGGCGTGCCGGGCGAACTCCAGTATTGCGGGTTGTCGAAGTAGCGCGAGTATTTCCACAGCGAGCCATTCAAGCGGGTGATCACGCTTTCGATGTGATTGGGCTGAGTCACCGACGCGTAGGAAAGGCCGACCAGGTTTTGCTGGTTGAGGCCGCGGCTGGGGTCGTCGTCGGTCATGAAATAGACCGGGGAGTCCAATTCGTCAGGGACCGCCTGGCCGCGTATCACCGGCGAGATATCCTTGCCCACGAGCGGCCGGGCGTCGGTGAAATCGCTTTCGATGCGCTGCCGTAAGCCTTCGCCGTCCAGGCCCGCCAACCCCAGCAGCGTGGGCAGGATGTCCACGTGACTGGTCAGCATGTCGGTGGCACTTGGGTTGTTGCGCCATGCCGGGTGGGAGACGATCAGCGGTACGTGCAGCGCTTCGTCGTAGGCGGTGTACCACTTCTGGTGCAGGCCGCCGTGGGCGCCGAGCATGTCGCCGTGGTCGGAGGTGAACACCACGATGGTGTTGTCGAAGAAGCGGGTGCGCTTGAGCTGGTCGTAGACCTTGCCGATCTGCTCGTCCACGTTCTTGTGCAATTGATAGTACAGCCGGTAGTAGTCGCCGCCGGCGTACGTGGGCTGAAAGGATTTGCGGTAAGTCTGCCAATAGCTGCGCTGGCAGCTGGGTTTGCTGCGCAGGGTGTCGGCGCGGGAAAGGCGGAAGCGTTCGTCGAACAGGGCTTCTTCCTCCGGCACGATGTCCTCGATGTTGTATTCCCAGGCGCCCTGCTGGGCGGAGGCGAGGCGGGTGAAGAGGCCATAGGTGGTGATGTCGTGCGGGTCCAGCAGGCTGCACACCATCAGCCAGGGCGTGTCGTCGGCGTTGGCGTCCAGTTCAGCCAACAGTTCCACCGCCTGGCTGGCGATGGCTTCGTCGCGGCCTTTCTTGCCGCGGGCGGAGGAGGCCGATTTCATGGGATCGGTGCCATGCGGCTCCGGCCCGATCCAGCCGGTGAAGCCGTAGCGTTCCAGGCGGCCGGCGGCCAGGTACAGCGCTTCGTTTTCCGGGTCGCGGTTGCCGTCGTCGTCGTAGCTGGGCACGGACTGGCGCGTGCCCGGCACCTGCAGGTCCGCTTCCGAAATATGCCATTTGCCCTTGTAGAGCGTGCGATAGCCGGCGGTGCGGAAGTAATTGCCGAGGGTAGGCACGGTATCGGGCGCCAGCCAGAACATGTCGGGGTCGTTGGCCGCTTTGGCGCTGCCGTCGGTGTTGGCCACGCCGTGCAGCGAAGGATAGTGGCCGGTGAAGAAGCTGCCACGGCTCGGGGCGCAGGCCACGGACGCGGTGTAGTGGCGCTTGAACTCGATGCCGTTCTGGCGCAATTCCTCCTGGGCGCGCAGGTAGGTCTTGCGGAATTCAGCCAGCGTTGCCGATTCGTAAGGCGGCGGAAAGCGCTGCTCGTCGGTCATGATGATCAGGATGTTCGGCTTGCCGCTCAGGGGCGAGGCACCGCCGGGCGCGGGGGCGGCGGCCGCTTCAGTGCTGCCCAGCTGGCTCAGGCCGGCGAGACCCGCGGCGGCAACACTCGTCTTGAGGAAACGGCGGCGGTCATTGATCGGGGGGGTATCGTCGGACATAAAAATCTCCATGGCTGCGCTGGGCAGACTGCGGGGCTCGTGAAGGCGGGGCATCGCCGAAGGGTCGCCGGGATTCTAACAATCGAACTAATCCGAAATGAAGGATAAAAATCCCTCCATATCACCCAAGGCCAACCCTGGCGCTTGAATTCCTCTGCACAGCCCCCATGTCTCCGCCCATCCGCAACACCACCAGGAGCTACTTACCCCATGGGAGCCGCAGAAAAACAAACCCTCGGGTTTCAGACCGAAGCCAAGCAACTACTGCACCTGATGATCCATTCCTTGTACAGCAACAAGGAAATCTTCCTGCGCGAGCTGATCTCGAACGCCTCCGATGCCGCCGACAAGCTGCGCTTTCTCGCGCTGAGCGACGGCTCGCTGTACGAAGGCGACCCCGAGCTCAGGATCACCATCGACGTCGATACCGAACAGCGCACCATCACCATTACCGACAACGGCATCGGCATGAGCCGTGAGGAAGTGGTCGACCACCTGGGCACCATCGCCAAATCCGGCACCGCCCAGTTCCTGCAAAGCCTTACCGGCGACCAGAAAAAGGATTCCCAGCTCATCGGCCAGTTCGGCGTGGGCTTCTATTCCGCCTTCATCGTCGCCGAGCGCGTGGAAGTGTTCACCCGCAAGGCGGGCTTGCCGGCCGCCGAGGGCGTGCACTGGGAATCCACTGGCGAGGCCGAATTCTCGGTGGAGGCCATCGACCGTCCGCAGCGCGGCACCGCCGTGGTGCTGCACCTCAAGGCGGACGAGAAGGATTTTGCCGATGTCTACCGCCTGCGCAGCATCGCCAAGAAATACGCCGATCACATCTCGCTGCCGGTCATGATGGAAAAACAGCAGTTCGGCGAAAGCGAGGAGGGCGAGGACAAGGCCGCCAAGGAAAAGGAATACGAAGCCGTCAACTCCGCCAAGGCGCTGTGGACGCGTCCCCGTGCCGACATCAGCGACGAGGAATACCAGGAATTCTACAAGCACGTCAGCCACGATTTTTCCGAGCCGCTGGACTGGAGCCACAACAAGGTCGAGGGCAAGCTCGAGTACACCAGCCTGCTTTACCTGCCGAAGCGGGCTCCATTCGACCTCTGGAACCGCGACGGCGCGCGCGGGCTGAAGCTGTACGTGCAGCGCATCTTCATCATGGACGACGCCGAGCAGTTCCTGCCGCTTTACCTGCGCTTCGTCAAGGGCGTGGTGGATTCCAACGACATTTCCCTCAACGTCAGCCGCGAGATTCTGCAGCAGGATCCGGCGGTGGACTCCATGAAGAGCGCGCTCACCAAGCGCGTGCTCGACATGCTGGAAAAGCTGAAGAAAAAGGATGCCGAAAAATACCAGGAATTCTGGCAGGAATTCGGCAACGTGCTCAAGGAAGGCCCGTCGGAAGATCACGCCAACAAGGACAAGGTCGCCAAGCTGCTGCTGTTTGCCACCACGCACACCAGTGAAGCCACGCAGGATCAGAGCCTGGAAGACTACGTGGGCCGCATGAAGGAAGGGCAGAAGGCCATCTACTACATCGCCAGCGACAGCCACAACACCGCCGCCCACAGCCCGCATCTGGAAGTGTTCCGCAAGAAGGGCGTGGAAGTGCTGCTGTTGTCCGATCGCGTCGACGAATGGCTGATGAGCCATTTGATGGAATTCGACGGCAAGCCGCTGCAGGACGTGACCAAGGGCGCACTGGACCTGGGCGAACTCGATACGCCGGAAGAGAAGGAACAGCAGAAAGCCGAGGACGAGCAGGCCAAACCGTTGCTCGACCGTATCAGGAATGCACTGGGCGCGCGCGTGAGTGAGGTGCGCGTGACGCATCGTCTCACCGATTCGCCGGCCTGCCTGGCGGTGGGGGAATACGATATGGGCGCCCAGATGCGCCGCATCATGGAAGCGGCGGGGCAGAAAGTGCCGGAAAGCAAGCCGATTTTCGAGCTCAACGTGGCTCACCCCCTGGTGCAAAAGCTGGACCAGGAAGCGGACGAGGATCGCTTTGCGGACATCGCCGGCATCCTGTTCGACCAGGCCTGCCTGGCGGAAGGGCGCCAGTTGGAGGACGCGGCGGCCTATATCGGCAAGCTCAACAAGCTGTTGCTGGAATTGAGCCGTTGATTGCTTGCTCCTGGTGTTAGCCAGGGGCATGCGCAGGGTGGAACGAAGGCGGCTGCGGCCGCCTTCGCTATTTTCGGCGGGAAATAACGCCACGCGTGACCGGCGCGCCACAGGGCCGCTACAATCCGGGAGCCTGCCAGCGCTCATACGGAGAACAACATGCGCACGCTCACCCACACCCTGGCGTTCAGCGCCGCCCTGATCCTGCCGTCCCTGGTCCTGGCGCAAACCTACGCGCCGCCCGCCGATGCCCCGGCCCACATCAAGCGCGGCATCGAGGCGCCCGACCGCACCGAGGAAATGACGGTGCGCGACGCCGCGCGCAAACCGGCCGAAACCCTGATGCTGGCCGGATTGCAGGCGGGCGATCACATTGCGGAGATCACCTCGCTTGGGTTGTACTACAGCACCATCCTGTCGGCCGCGCTGGGTCCCGAGGGGCGCCTGGACATGTACGACATGCCCTACATGGCGCAGTTCGGCGCGGTGGAAAATGGCGAGGCCTTCGCCGCCGCGCACGCCAACGCCAACTACACCAACGTGCACTACAACGACATCGCGTTGGCGCCCGACCTGGATGCCGTCTACAACATCCTCTACTACCACGACCTGAAGCCGCAGGAAGTGGATACCGCGGCGATGAACGCCAAGGTGTTCGCGGCGCTCAAGCCGGGCGGGGTCTATTTCATCGTCGATCACCGGGCGGAGAACGGCTCGGGCTGGCGCGATGCGGACACCATTCACCGCATGGGCAAGGAAACCATCATCGAGGAGATCAGCGCGGCGGGCTTCGTGCTGGCCGAGGACAGCGATCTGCTGGCGAATCCGCAGGACGACCGCAGCACCATGGTATTCGCGCCCGGCGTGCGCGGCAGCACCGACCAGGCGGTGCTGGTGTTCAAGAAGCCTTAGCCGGAGGCGGGAGAAGTGCGGGGCCAGAACGTTCCGGCCCCGGTTTTCCCGTGTTTTTCCTTACAATGCAGCCAGCGCCAGCAACGCATTCAGCGTGGCGCTGGGACGCATGGCCTTGCTGCACAACAGCGGATCGGGCTTGTAGTAGCCGCCGATGTCCACCGCCACACCTTGCGCCGCGTTCAATTCGTCGACGATGGCGGCTTCCTTGTCGCGCAGCGCGACGGCCACCGGCTTGAAGGTGGCCTGCAGTTCGGCGTCCTGCGTCTGCGCCGCCAGGGCCTCGGCCCAGTACAGCGCCAGGTAGAAATGACTGCCGCGGTTGTCCAGTTCGCCCACGTCGCGCATCGGGGAGCGGTTCTCGTCGAGCAGCGTGCCGGTGGCGGCGTCGAGCGTGGCGGACAGCACCCGCGCTTTTTCGTTGCCGGTAACGTTGGCCAGGTGTTCCAGCGAGGCGGCCAGCGCCAGGAACTCCCCAAGCGAATCCCAGCGCAGGTGGTTTTCCTGCAGGAACTGCTGCACGTGCTTGGGCGCGGAACCGCCGGCGCCGGTCTCGAACATGCCGCCGCCGTTCATCAGCGGTACGATGGACAGCATCTTGGCGCTGGTACCCACTTCCAGGATGGGGAAGAGGTCGGTGAGGTAGTCGCGCAGCACGTTGCCGGTCACCGAGATGGTGTCCTTGCCTTCCTTCAGGCGCTGGCAGGAGAGCAGCGTGGCCTCCACCGGCGAGAGGATGCGGATATCGAGGCCGCTGGTGTCGTGCTGCGGCAGGTACTGGTGCACTTTTTTGATCAGTTCGCGGTCATGCGCGCGCGCGGGGTCCAGCCAGAATACCGCCGGGGTATTGGAGAGGCGGGCGCGGTTCACGGCCAGTTTTACCCAATCCTGGATCGGTGCGTCCTTCACCTGGCACATGCGCCAGACGTCGCCTTGTTCCACGTCATGCTGCAGCAGGATCGTGCCGCTGCCGCTCACCACGCGCATCTGGCCCTTGGCTGGAACTTCGAAGGTCTTGTCGTGCGAACCGTATTCCTCGGCGGCCTGCGCCATCAGGCCCACGTTGGGCACGCTGCCCATGGTGCGCGGGTCGAAGGCGCCGTTCTGTTTGCAAAAATCGATCACAGCCTGGTACACGCCGGCGTAGCAGCGGTCGGGAATTAGTGCCTCGGTGTCGTGCAGCTTGCCATCGGCACCGTACATGCGGCCGGAGGCACGGATACAGGCCGGCATGGAGGCGTCGATGATCACGTCGCTCGGCACGTGCAGGTTGGTGATGCCCTTGTCGGAATTCACCATGGCAAGCGGCGGACGGTTCGCGTAGCAGGTAGCGATGTCGGCTTCGATTTCCTTGCGCTTGGCTTCCGGCAACGTGGCGATCTGCGCCAGCACCGCGCCCCAGCCGTTGTTGGGGTTGACGCCAAGCTCGGCAAAGGTGGCGGCGTGCTTGTCGAACACGTCCTTGAAGTACACGGACACCGCGTGGCCGAACAGGATGGGGTCGGACACTTTCATCATGGTGGCTTTCAGGTGCACGGACAGCAGCAGGCCCTTCGCCTTGGCATCCTGCATGGCGTGCTCGTAGAAGGCACGCAGGGACGCGGCGCGCATCACGCAGGCGTCGATCACTTCACCGGCCAGCAGCGGCGCGCTCTTGCGCAGCTCCGTCACCTTGCCGCTGGCGGCGTCCACGAATTCGATGCGGAAGCTGTCGGCGTGGTCCAGCGTCAGCGAAATTTCCGACCCGTAGAAATCGCCTTCGTCCATGTGCGCCACGTGGGTGGGGGAATCGGCGCTCCAGGCGCCCATCGAATGCGGGTGCTTGCGTGCATACTGCTTCACCGCGCCGGGCGCGCGGCGGTCGGAGTTGCCTTCGCGCAGCACGGGGTTCACGGCGCTGCCCTTCACTTTGTCGTAGCGGGTCTTGACGTCTTTTTCCTGGTCGTTCTGCGGGTTGTCCGGATAGTCGGGCAGGGCATAGCCCTTGGCCTGCAGTTCCTTGATGGTGGCATTGAGCTGCGGCATGGAGGCGCTGATGTTCGGCAGCTTGATGATGTTGGCCTCGGGGCGGGTGGCGAGCTTGCCGAGCTCGGCCAGGTCGTCGGACTGGCGCTGCGCTTCGGTCAGGTAGTCGGGGAACACGGCAAGCACACGGCCGGCGAGCGAGATGTCACGGGTTTGTACGCGAATGCCGGCGCTGGCGGTGAAGGCCTGCACGATGGGCAGCAGGGAATAGGTGGCAAGGGCGGGCGCTTCGTCGGTTTCGGTATAAATGATCGTGGGCTGTTCAGACATACATCATCCAGTGTGGTTGGGTGGCAAACCCCCGGTGCCGCGCGAGCGCTGCCGGGACGACGGTTCAGGAAAGCGCGGCATTATAACAACGCGGCCGGACAGCGGACAGGCGGGAAGGCGCGGCTTGCGCCTGGACAAACGCTTGGAGGAAAAATTGGTCGGAGTGGCGGGATTTGAACCCACGACCACCACACCCCCAGTGTGGTGCGCTACCAAGCTGCGCTACACTCCGACGACCCTTCTTGCGTCCTGACGCCTTGCTACATCTGCTCCAAAGTAGTGATGCCGAGCAGCGCCAGGCCCTGCTGCAGGGTGCGCGCGCTGAGCTGGCAGAGCCCCAGGCGGGACTCGCGCTCGGCGCCCGCGGCCTTGAGCACGGGGCAGGCTTCGTAGAATTTCATGAAATGCCCGGCCAGCTCGTACAGGTACAGGCAGAGCTGGTTGGGCAGGCAGTCGCTTGCCAGCGACTCCACGGCTTCGGTGAATTGCAGCAGCTTGAGCGCCAGCGCGCGTTCTTCCGGTGCGGCCACTGTGATGGCGTAGCGCGCGTCGGGATCGAGTTCGGCGCGGCGGAAGATGCTGCGGATGCGCGCGTAGGCGTAGAGCAGATAGGGCGCGGTGTTGCCGTCGAAGGACAACATGGTGTCCCAGTCGAACACGTAGTCGCTGTTGCGGTTCTTGCTCAGGTCGGCGTATTTCACCGCGGCGATGCCCACCGTGGCCGCCACCTGGCGCTGCTGTGCCTCGCTCAGTTCCGGATTCTTTTCCCGCACCAGCGCATGGGCGCGCTCGATGCTTTCGTCACACAGGTCCACCAGCTTGACGGTATCGCCGCTGCGGGTTTTGAAGGGCTTGCCATCCTTGCCCATCATGGTGCCGTAAGAGAGATGCTCCAGGCGGCAGGCGGCGGGCGCGTATTTGGCCTTGCGCGCCACCGCGAACACCTGTTGGAAATGCAGCCCCTGGCGCGCATCCACCACGTACAGGATCCGCTCCGCCTGTAGCTGTTGGCAGCGATAGCGGATGGCGGCGAGATCGGTGGTGGCGTACAGGTAGCCGCCGCCGGATTTCTGCACGATCAGCGGCAGCGTTTCGCCGTCCTTGTTGGTGAATTCATCGAGAAACACGCACTGCGCGCCGTCGGATTCGGTGAGCAGGCCTTGCGCGCGAAGATCGCTCACCACCGCTTCGAGCTGATCGTTGTAGAAGCTTTCCGGCACGATGTCGCGTTCGCTCAGCGTGATGTCCAGCTTGTCGTAAAGCGCCTGGCAATGCGCGACGGATATCTTGATGAAGCGCTGCCACATCGCCAGGCACTTGGGATCGCCCGACTGCAGCTTGACCACGTTGGCGCGTGCGGCATCGGCAAAGGCCGGGTCGCTGTCGAAGCGTTGTTTGGCCGCGCGATAGAACCCTTCCAGATCGGCCAGTTCGCTGCCCAGGTCGCCGTCCTGCGGCAAGGCCTGCATGTAGGTGATGAGCATGCCGAACTGCGTGCCCCAGTCGCCGAAATGGTTCTGGCGGATCAGCCGGTGGCCGAGATAGTCGAACGTGCGGGCAATGGCGTCGCCGATGATGGTGCCGCGCAGATGGCCCACGTGCATTTCCTTCGCCAGGTTGGGTGAGGAATAGTCGATGACGATGGTCTGCGGCGCCGCCACCTGGGCCACCAGGGGCTGCGCGTACAGGGCGTTGAGCTGCTGGCTGAGGAATCCGGGGCGCAGGAACAGGTTGATGAAGCCGGGGCCGGCCAGCTCGATTTTTTCGAGCAGCGGCGGTTCGTCTCCAAACGTCTGGATCAGCGCGGTCGATTGCAACTGCTCGATCACGGCCTGGCCCAGCTCGCGCGGATTGCGGCCCAGTTGCTTGGCCAGCGCCATCACGCCGTTTGCCTGGTAATCCCCGAACTGCGGATTCTTGGCCGGCGCCACCAGCGCCTGGCAGCCCGCGCGCCCGCTCACCGCGTCGAGGGCGGCGGCAATGGCGGTTTCCAGGGAGTGACGAAGGTTCATGATTCTGCTGCGGCGGAAAAGCGCGCCATTCTACACGAATCGTATGGGGGCGTGCAGAGATGCTCCTTTGTGGCCCGCATCCATAGCGTTGCGCCTCCGCCGCCCCTGTTGACCAGCCAGGGGACGCTGCAAGCCCATCCATGGGGCGCTCGGCTCCGGGCCATCCTGGCCCTACGACGCCCCTGACTGGTCAACAGGGACGGCGGAGGCTTGGCATCAGGCTTTTGTGTTACGCACCAGAGGGTCTTCCCGACCGTTCAGCGGATAGTCGAGGGCAGCCGGCGCGCGGCCCCGCTTGCGGAACGTTGGAGCGCTTTCCCGTCGGGTGCAAGCGCGGATAGAGCGAGGACTGTCTGAGCCGCGCAGCGGCGAGTTCCGCAGCGCCGCGCTTGTGCCTGGCGGGGCGGAAGTGGAGCAAGCGGGGCCGCGCGCCGGCTGCCTACCTCTGTTCCTTACCGGGTTCGGCCACCAATCTCGTCGGCAATTCTTAATCCATCAATCAATCAATCTTAATTCGCAATTTGCCTGTTGGCGATTCAATACCAGCATCGCTACAGCCAAGAGTATTGTTCCATGCCATCCACCCCCATCTCTCTGGAAGACACCGGCACCAACCCCACCACCAATCGCCAGTTCGCCGACGTCCTCGCCGCCACCCTCCAGCGCCGCCAGTTCCTCCAAATCGGCATGGGCCTTGGTGCAGCGGTCGCAACGCGCACCTCACTGGCCGCTGCGCAACAAGCGTCCACGCTCACTTTCACGGAAGTCCCGCATGGGCTCGACGAACAGTTCACCATTCCAGCCGGCTACCACCAGCAAATCCTCCTTCGTTGGGGAGATCCCTTGTTTCCCGATGCGCCCACGTTCGATCCGCAGCACCAGAGCAAGGCCGCGCAGGAACGGCAGTTCGGCTTCAACAATGACTTCATCGGCTTCGTGCCATTGCCGCCGGGCTCGGCCAATGCCGATCATGGCCTATTGGTAGTCAATCACGAATACACCGACCCCGGCATGATGTACCCCGGCGGTCCCAATGCCGCTGAACTCGATCGCGCGTTCACCGATGTCGACATCGCCGCCCACGGCCTGAGCGTGGTGGAAATACGCCGGCGCGATGGCGTGTGGAAAGTGCAGCGCGATTCCGCCTACAACCGCCGCATCACGCCGCTGACGTCCATGCAGCTGAGCGGTCCCGCGGCAGGCAGCGCGCGTCTACGCACGCAGGATTCGCAAGATGGCATCGCGACCTTCGGCACCTACGGCAACTGCGCCGGCGGCGTGACGCCCTGGGGCACGATACTGACCGGTGAAGAAAACGTGGACGCGTATTTTTGCGGCGCCGTGACCGACAGCGAGGAAGCGGAAAACTACGCGCGCTTTGGCATGACGCTCAACGAACGTAGTTGGGGCAAGCATTATCCGCGCTGGAATCTGGCGCAGAATCCGCGTGAGCCTTTGCACGTGGGCTGGATCGTGGAAATCGATCCCTACGATCCCACTTCCGTGCCGCGCAAACGCACCGCGTTGGGCCGCTTCAAGCACGAGGGCTGCAACGTGTTCATCGATCCCGACGGCAGCGTGGTGGCCTATAGCGGCGACGACAGCCAGTTCGAATATCTCTACAAGTTCGTCAGCGCCGGCCGTTATGACCCCGCCGACCGCAATGCCAATTTCGCGTTGCTCGACGAAGGCACGCTGCATGCGGCACGCTTCGAGGACGACGGCATGCTGCACTGGCTGCCGCTGGTCCACGGTGAAGGTCCGCTGACGGACGCCAATGGCTTTCACAGCCAGGCCGACGTATTGATCGACGCGCGCAAGGCGGCGGATCTGCTTGGCGCCACGCCGATGGATCGCCCCGAGGATGTGGAGGTGAATCCGGTGACCGGCCGCGTGTTTGCCATGCTCACCAACAATACCAAGAGGACCGCCGCCCAGCTCGATGCCGCCAATCCCCGGGCGCAGAACGGTCATGGCCAGATCGTGGAATTCTGGCCCGCAAGCGGCAGGCACACCGATACGGTGTTTCGCTGGGAATTGTTTTTGCTTGCCGGTGATCCGCGAACGGAAAGCTTCACCGCCTACCATCCGGCCATCAGCGCCAACGGCTGGCTGTCCTGTCCCGACAATTGCGCCTTCGACCGGCACGGCAATCTGTGGATCGCCACCGATGGTGCCGAAGGTGCCGGCGTGGCCGATGGCGTGTGGGCGGCAGAGGTGGATGGCGAACAGCGGGCGTTGACGAAACGCTTTTTGCGCGCGCCGGTGGGGGCCGAGATGTGCGGGCCTTTCTTCACCCCGGACGACACTACGTTCTTCTGCTCGGTGCAGCATCCGGGGCAGGGTAGTTCACTGGCGGCGCCCTCCACTCGCTGGCCGGATTTCGATCCCGCGTTGCCGCCGCGTCCCGCGGTGGTGGCGATTACCCGCGAAGACGGTGGCCGGGTAGGCAGTTGAGAAGAGTGTAGGCAGTTGAGAAGAGGGTGGGCAGTTGAGAAATAGCCGATGCCGGAATAATTGACGGATCAGTCCGCCGGTGTGTCGTCGAGCTGGAAGCTTTTGAAGCGGCGATAGCAGAGCCATGACAGCAGCACGGCGGCGGTAAACCCGATGATGATCGGCATGGACGCGATCAGGAACAGGCGCTGCATGCTGATGTCCATGCCCAACAGTACCGCGCCCGCCATGGGGCCGGCGATGGCGCCGAAGCGGCCGATCGACAAGGCCATGCCCACGCCTTTGCCGCGGATGGACGTGGGGTAGAGCAGGCCGGCCGCGGCGTTGTTGCCGAATTGCGCGCCGAGGATGGTAATGCCCGCCACGCTGGAAATGCCGGCAAGCAGAACGAACGGCAGCGAACCCATGCCGAGCAGCGCGATGGCCGGCCCCGCCAGCGCAAACAGCGCCGCCACCACCATGAAGCCGAAGCGGTCCAGCAGCAGCGTGATCACCAGCCCGCCGAAAATGCCGCCCGCGTGATACATGGTGGCCACGTACGCGGCTTCCTCGGCGCCGATGCCGTATTTGTCGTAGATGAGCGGCAGTGTGTTGTTGAGAAAGAAATTGGCCAGCAGCGCCACGCAGAAGCAACACCACAAGAGCGGCGTGATCCAGGCCAGCCCGCCCTGGAACAGTTCGTTCAGCCTGCCGCCGCTTGCCTGGATGATCGGCGGATTGATGAACTCCGCCGTGTCGCTTACCACCAGGTCAGGACGCATCCGCCGCGCGGTGGCCACCAGTTCGCGCTGCCGGCCCTGCTTGGTGGCGAGCAGCTTGAGCGATTCGGGCAGGGCGAACCACAGGCCGATTGCCACCACCACCGGCAGGATGCCGCCGGCGTGGAAAATGATCTGCCAGCCGTGTGCGGCCTGGAAGTTGGCGGCAAGCAGGCCCACCGCGGTGCTGCCGGTGGTGATGCCCATGAACATCAGCACGATCAGCGCCGAACGGAACCGCTTCGGCGTCAGTTCGCTGTTGAGCGAAATGGTGTTCGGCATGATGCCGCCGATGCCGATGCCGGCGAAGAAGCGCAACACCATCATCTGTTCCATGGTGGTGGTCCAGGCCATCATCAGCGTCAGGATGCCGTAGAGCAGGGTGCCGCCGATGATCAGCGGCCGCCGTCCGTATTTGTCGCCGAGCCAGCCAAGCAGTGGGGCGCCGATGAAGATGCCCACCAGGTTGGCGCTGAGCACCGGCCCCATGGCACTGCGTTCCACACCCCACAGACGCGTCAGTTCGGGCGCGGCGAAGCCCAATGAATTGAGATCGAAGCCGTCGGCGAACATGGTAAGGAAACTCCAGAACAACAGCTGGAAGTTGAAGCGGCCCAGGCGCTGGCCATCGACGAAATCGTTCACCTGGTAGGATTGTGACATGCGAGCACCGTCTCGTTGGGGTTGGGCGGGCCATGGCGTGCAAGCCTCGAAACGGCGGAAGGACAGGCGGAAATACGCGATAGCGGCGTTTGGATGATATGAGTTGCCCCCCGGCAAGACAAGGCGCGGGCGCCGGACCGAGCGGTACTTATTGGGCGCGGGAAGAAGGTGCTAGGCTTGCGCCTCTATTAAGTGGTCCACCATCGAGGAACGAACATGACCCTGTTGCAACGAGCGTGGGTGCTGATGCTGGCGCTTGGCCTTGGCGCCTGCACGGACGACGCACGGGACACCGCCATCGCGCCGCCGCCGACCGGGGTGGCCACCCCTGCCGACCCCACGCCGTCCACTGCCTGCGCCGATGAAAACGGTATGGCGTACGTCTGCGGCCTGGTCAATGCCGAGGACATCCTGCCGCTCGGCGATACGCCCTGGGTGCTGGTGTCCGGCATGAACGGCGAGCTTGGCAACGATCCCTCGCGCAACGGCACGCTGCATCTGGTCAACCGCGCCACCCGTGAATGGCAGGTGCTGTTCCCGGGCAACGCGCCGCGTTTTCAATGGGACCAATCGCTCTATGGCGATTGCCCGGGCCCGCTGGACGCCGGCAATTTTTCCGCGCACGGCCTGGCCGTCAAGGCGCTCGACACGGGGCCGGCGCAATACCGTCTGTACATGACCAGCCACGGCGCGCGCGAAGCCGTGGAAGTGTTCGACATCGACGTGCTGCTGCAACCGACCATCGCGTGGGTGGGCTGCATTCCCATGCCCGCCACCTCGTGGACCAACAGCGTGGTGATACTCAACGACTGGGGTTTTTTCGCCACTCAGTTCATGGACCCCACCGGTTCCGGCATGCAGGGCGTGATCGATCGGGAAATCACCGGCCACGTATTCGAATGGCATCCGGATGGAGAGCTTGGCGTGCTGGCGGGCAGTGAGCTGTCCGGTCCCAACGGCATCGAGATTTCCGGCGACGAACGCTATCTGTTCGTCGCCGCCTTCGGCACCCAGGAAGTGGTGCGCTTCGACCGCGGCAGCCGGCCGCCGGACATCGAACGCGTCGACGTGGGCATTGCGCCCGACAATCTGCGCTGGAACGAACGCGGCACGCTGTACGCGGCCGGCGGCAACGTAACGCCGGATTGCAGCGGGCCGGTGTGCGGCGCGGGCTGGTCGGTGTGGGAAGTGGTGCCGTTCAGCATGCAGGCGGCGCGCATCGGCGGCGTGGACGCGAGCAATGGGCTGCCCGGCGTGAGCGTGGCCACGCAGATTGGCCGCGAACTCTGGATCGGCACCTACAGCGGCGATCGTATCGGCATCATCGCGCAGCCGTGACTGGTGCGCGTCAGCGCATGAGAAGCCCGGCACTCGCATCACTGCACGCCTGCAGACGCGCGTGCATAGGTCGGTGCTACCAGTTCAGGCGCAGGTTGCTGGTGATGAGCGCCGCCAGGGCGTCGGGCACTTCATATTCTCGCGCCAGGGCGGGCCAGCGTGCCACCGCGGCGGCCACGTCGTCGAGCACGTGATCCACCCAGCGCCGCGTGAACAAGGGGCTGAGTTTTTCGAAGGCATGGAAATCCGCGCGCGTGAAATGGTCGCGCTTGCCGTTGAGCAGCATCCAGTGGCAATCCACCCAGGGGCTGCCGGGCTTGTAGCTGTAGGCCAGATCGTAGGTGGGCGCCAGTGACCAGCGGCCTTGGTCGTCCATGACGAAGGCGAAATTCTTGGCGTGGTCGTCGTGGTTGCGCGCCATCACGTTGAACACCATGCGCCGGAACAACTGGCCGGCGGCGTCGGCGCCAAGCCGCAGTTGCCGCGCCACGCCGAACAGTTCCTCGTAGGAATAGCTGCCCGGCTGCTTGTAGCTGACGTGCGCCAGGCCGTTGAGCGTCTGCATGTGGATGCGGTGGTTGCCGATGCGGTCGAAGCGCTGCGTGAGGAAATGCCGGCGCCGGCCCTCGGGCAACAGACGGCAGGGCATCATGTCGATGCCGCAGGTGCGCGCCATCAGTGAATAGACGTATTCCATGGCGCTGTAGCCAAGCGGATCGCCGAAGGTTTCGCGGTCGCTGCGGTGTTCGGTCACTCCGTCGAACTTCAGTAGATAGTGGGTGAAGCCGGGCGGAATGCGCGCCTGCCCCGAGCGTACTTCGGTGAAGTCCTCATTGAAGGCAAGCACGGCCTTGGCCCGCGCGCCGCCCGCGCTCATGCCCACCGACAGCAGCGCCAGCATGGCTTCCTGGTCTTCCGCGCCGACGCCGTTCAGGGTCAGCGCGGGCGCCTGGCGCTGATCGAGGATGTCCTGCGCGATTTTGACCAAGGCGTCTATTGCCACCTGATCGCTCCCAAGACCGTGGATGCGGGTGGCGGGATGAAAGCCAAGCGCCCCCATGCCGCGTTCGCCGGTGTATTGCAGCCGTTGCAGGGGCGTGATGTCGGCTGGTGTCTTGCCCTGGCGGGCGATCCAGGCATTGAGCACCGCGTTGCCGAAATCGTCCGGCAGCGAATCGGCCACCAGTCCGGGCAAGCCTTTGAAGGCGGCGGGGTCCAGAGCGGGGAAGGTGTAGATCCGGTCGGACAGCGGCATGTGCAGCGGGGAAACTTCCAGGCCGCGTTCACGAAAGGCGGGTTCGTATTCGAAAGCCCCGAGCCGGCGCTCGCTGTCGTAGCTCAGCGCGCCCAATGTCTCGTTGCCGAACGTGACCTCGATTGCCTCTACCATGCGGAATCGTTCCCGGTGGGGGCGGGGATTGGCGTTTTGCCGGCACCGCCGCGTGCGCGCTGGCGGCGCCGGCCCTTGAGTTTGAGCAGTTGCCGGGGAGAGAGTTCGGGTTCCGGAAGGAAGAGTTCGAGCTGGCTGGCCAGGTCCAGCGCCTGCAGCACGGCGACCAGGGACAGCAGGGTGGCGCTGCCGTTTTCGACCGACTGCACCGCCTTGACGGACAGCCCGGCGCGCAGCGCGGTTTCCTTCTGCGTCAGGTTGCGGTTGAGCCGCGCCTGGCGGATGCGTTTGCCAAGCATCTCGCACAGGGCCGCGGGGCTCATGGTGTTGGCGCTTTTGCTATCGGTGCTGTTGCTATCACCGCTTTTGATGCTGGTGCTTTTGCTGCCCGTGCGTTGCATCGTAAACCCTCACGGAGGTCGGATAAGGCTGCGATTTAAGATATCTTATAAGGAGTTTTACAGGAATTTTTTCATATTAGATACCCTTTGAGGAATGTTGTAAATATTATTATTTAATGTATCCAGAAGGATATTTTATATGGACTTATCACATATAAAACGACTTATAGGGGATTTTAACTGAAAGATTTATGGGAAATTGTGTGAAACCGCACGATGCCCAAAAGAAAACCCCGCACGAGGCGGGGTTTTCAGCGTGGGATAACGGTCTGGTGCCGTTTGCTTGCTTATTCGCCGGTGGCGAAGCAGTAGAAGTAGCCGTTGCCGCCGGAGGCTTTCAGCTGTTCCACGCCGCAGCCACGGCTGTTGTGCGCCGCGTTCCAGGATTCGGCCATGGCGCCGCCGCCGGTGCGGTCCAGATGGCCCAGTACCGCGGCGCCGTCGCCGTTGGAGGTCCAGTTGTCGCAGGTGAATTCCGAGGCGGAGCCATCGGGGTTGCTGCCGGTGAGGATGTCGTGCTCGTTGGGCGTATCGCCCACGCCGTTGACCGTGCCGCCTTTTTCGGTGAGCGAGTTCTGTTTGGTCATCAGCACGTTGCTGTAGTGCAGGTGATCCACGCTGCGCGCCACCAGGGTGCCGTTGACGTTGTACCAGGGGCCGCTGCCGATGCGGTCGCGGGCATTGACGCCGCCGGCGCCGTTGGTGCTCAGGTAGGCGTGCCAGGTTTTGCCGGTGGAGCCGGCGGCTTCGGCCAGTGCCTGACAATGCGCATCGGCGCCCGCCAGACCGCCCAGATTGGCACCGTCGCCCAGCCCGACGCTGGTGACGAAGAAGCTCATGCTGGTGTCCTGCGGTGCTTGCTGGCCGCCGGGTTGTGCGAATACTGGAACGCTCAGCGCCAGCAGCGAGCAGGCCAGTGTCAATGATTGCAATTTCATGGGTTCCCCCCTGGGTTCATGTGTGCCTGTTGATTCGAATTGCATTAGGACAGGCAACCTAAAACGCGCCTGAAAGTCACATAGCCTTCCGGTATTGTCAAGCGTTTCAATTGACTGGACGTTACAGTCGCGCGGTCACTATGATGCCGGCGCAACAAGGGGGAAACCATGCGCAACCACGACGTCAGGAATCTGCAACCCAACCGCATGCGGCGGGCACTTTTGGCCGCGGTTCCCGCCCTGGGGCTGGGCACGCTGGTCCGCGCGCAACAGGCACCCACGATCCGGGTGAACAAACTGCACAACTTCGAAATCCGGGTGAGCGACCCGGCACGCAGCGTGGCGTTCTACCAGGAACTGTTCGGCATGCCGATACAGGCCAGGCAGGGCGACCGCTACATGATGAAGGTCGGCGATACCAACCAGTTCATGGCGATCCGCCGCGTCGAGGCGGGCGAAAGCCCGGCCATCACCTACATCGGCTACACGGTGGAGGACTACGATCTTGCGACCCAGCAGCAAGCGCTGGCCGCGCTTGGCTACACCACGATCGACCCTCCCGCGCCGCAAACGCCCGGCATCGAGAACGCCATGCACACCTGGGTGCGCATGCGCGGCGATACGCCGGAACTGTTTTTCGCGGATCCTCGCGGCTTGATCGTCCAGTTGAGCGATGCCAGCTATTGCGGCGGCAGCGGTCCGCTGGGCGCCGAATGTCCGGCGCCGGAAGCCGCGGCACCGGGCCTGTTCCGGTTGCAGGAGCTCAACCACTTCACCGCCTTTGTCAGCGATGGCGCGGGCGCCAATACCTATTACCAGGAAATCTTCGGTTTGAAGGTGCAGGCGTACCAGGGGCCGGGTTCCCCGGTGACCGGCATCGGCGATGGCCACCAGTTCGTGATGTATGCCGGCGGTCCGGCGCAGGACGGGCAGAAGGTACCGGCCAACCTGCATCACGGCAGTTTCAACATTTATGACTTCGATGTCGAAACGGTGTTGGGCAAGCTGACCGCCCATGGGCTGACGGCACGCCCCGATGGCGCCCAGGCTGGCCCGTTGATGCATTACATCAGTCTACGCCAGCCCGAGCGCGGCGGCGTCGAGGGGGGCACGCCGGAGCTGTATTTCACCGATCCCGACGGCATTCTGCTGCAGATGCAGGACGTTACCTACTGCGGCGGTGGCGGCTACCTGGGTTCGGAGTGTCTGGCAGGCTGAACGCTCGTTCTGTCTTTCCTGGTGCTCCCGCGAGGTTGCGGGAGCATTCCTTCCTGCTTTCTTCCACTGTGCCTTTGCGGTGCTACGGCGCGTCGAACAGACTGGCTTCGAACAGCGCGGCCAGCTGTGCCGGTTGCGACAGAAAGGGACTGTGGTCCGCTTCGATCTGCAGCAATTGTTCGCAAGGTTGGTGGGCCAGCATCCGATGCTGGTGCGCGAGCGGGATCACGCGGTCCTGCGTACAACTGACGTAACTGCGCGGCACCTGCGCGAAACGCCCGGCATCGAGTTTTACCCGCGCGGCAAGCGCCAGCATGGACTGCGTGCCGAGGGCGGCGGCGTGCGCCTGTGCCCGCCTGGGGGAAAGCGCGTTGTAGAAAAGCCCCGGGGCCAGTGCGGGATCCACGGTGCAGGTGCGTTTGTCGTCGCTTACCTGCAGCGCCAGTTCGATGCCCTGCGGGGCAGAGGCGCCGCGATTGCGTGCGATGAGGTCGAACACGCTGTCGCCGTCGCAGGGCAGGTAGGCGCACAGGTACAGCGCGCGGCGGATTGCCTCGGGTCGGTCGCTGCAGCATTGCGCCAGGATCATGCCGGCCATGCTGTGCGCCGCCACGCAGGCGGGTTCCCCAAGCGCGTCGAGCTGCGCCAGTACCGCCTCGACGTAAACGCGTAGGTTCACTTTGCGTGGCGGGTAGGGGCTGGTGCCGTGTCCCGGCAGATCGGGTGCCAGCACCTGATGGCCGCGCTGGCGCAGTAGTGCGGCCACCGCCTCCCACGCAGCGCCGCGGTGCCAGGCGCCGTGCAACAGCAGCAGGGGAGGCGTGTGTGCCATGGCCGATTCAGGCTCGGTGCGAATCGTCGCCGTTGCTGATGTCGTGGTTCATGTCCAGCGCCGGCGCGGCGTCGCGCGGTTTGCCCACCTTGACCGCCGGGATGCCGGCCACCGTGGTATGCGGGGGCACATCGTGCAGCACCACCGAGCCCGCGGCGATCTTGGCGCCTT
>Ga0182745_1000275_pt1 | contig 62578 bp, 62 predicted proteins | sample eDN3rd30CKraftBY_FD_128523 | JGI IMG/M metagenome (GOLD analysis project Ga0182745, IMG submission 128523) | Enriched backyard soil microbial communities from Emeryville, California, USA - eDNA 3rd pass 30_C Kraft BY (version 2) (version 2) | ecosystem: Environmental > Terrestrial > Soil >... | reverse complement strand
CGTTAAGGCCAGTCCCGTGAAGTAAAGAAAGGCACCTGTGATCGCCGGAGCCAGGTGGAGCGGGTCCGTATAGCCGATGAGGGGATGAACTCCGATCGCCGAGCCCCAACCGACGATGCCGGCGATCAACAATCCCTGCCAGAGGGCACGTGAACCGCCGTCATGCCAGACACACGAGAAAAGCAACAGGCCAACCGTTGCGATCGCTCCGCCAAAACCGGCCCGATCGTGCGCAATGAGCGGAATCAATCGTGGATTGATCGCGTCCAGTTCCGAACGGGTGATCCCCATGTAAGTCAGATCGCTGGGGACAAACACTTCGGTCATGCCGATCCCCAGAATGGTGATTCCGGCACCGATCAGTCCTGTTGCGGCCAGGAGGAGACACGCACGACCAATTCCTTCCCGCGACTTCCAGCTCACGATGCCACGAGGATGTCGCCGCGATGTTCGTGCCGGTTGATCGCCGTTGGGGACGGACCTCGGAAGAAGATGTTGATATGTTGAGTACAGCCCCCCGGCGAAACAGGGCAACAGGCCGACGGTGGCAATCGCATGCCAGGAATCCAGGTAGCCATAACCCAGGTAACTCAGAAAGCTGCCGAAACCGGAAACGCCACTGGCAAGGAGTGTCCACCAGGCCCAGCGTTCTCCCGCCTTGAGAGGAAACGCCGCCAGCCACAAGTAAAACATCGCAATGGCAATCAGAGAACCGCCAAAACTGACACGATCATGGATCATGAAGTGGACGATCCGACATTCATTGATGCTGCACAGGTCCTGCGGTGACATCTGCAGAAAGGCGAGATCGTGAGGCAGGAAATGCCCGGTCGCGGATTGCGTCAATGCAAAGGCCCCGGACAGTGCCAGACACAGTCCGGTCAGAGTGATCAACGGGCGGCCGTCATCGATCAGCGCCTCAAGAAAACCACGGGAATCCGGCAACTTCATCTTCATTAAAGATAAGGGATGACTTGAACTCAAAACGATTCATAGGTTATCCGAATGATCTCCTGTCGGTAAATGATTCACGTTGTGCCTGATCGTTGAATCGAATTTCTGTTCAGAGACAATGCCTCAACCTGCCCGTCGACTACGGCCAACACCCGATTGCAGTACTTTCGTTGCCGCATGTGATGCGAAATTGACGAATTTCAGACGAACCTCAATCAGGATCGGTTGTCCGGAAATGTCGGCAGCGTTCTTCCAGGTTCAACAATCTGCCGTCTTTTGACCATTCATCAGGGAGGGTTTCATGCGGGCGGATATGGCCAAGGTGATCGTGGAGCGGCCGCGATTCGGCTCGCGACTGCCTTCCCGGAAGAAGGGATACCGTAAATTCACTCAGCGGGTTCCGCTGGAAGATCAACCCAAACGGGAACCATTGCTCGGGCGCTGGAAAGGGTGTCAGAGGAACCTCAACGAACATCTGGGACCGATGAGGCGGTTCCTGCGGTCCAATATTGGCCGTCCCTGGAACAGGGTTCACAAAGACCTGTGTGAGCATGTTTCATTTAATAACCCCGTGCAGGCACATGTCCTGACGCACGTTTATCAGTATGTCAACCAGCACGTTGAAGTGATGAATTCGGCCCATGTTGTGCTGGTCTCTCCGGAATGGGCGTATGGACACAGGCTGCGTCCGGGAGAAATGTATATCTGCCCCCATACCGGACTCTTGAAAGCGGTCCGGCCGGATCGACGGCGGACTCCGCCCACCAAGATCTCCGGAGAGGGGCTGGTCCAGTACTTGTGGCGTGACAACGCCTGGTGGGAAGTCCAGTTGAGGCACCTGCCGGACGATCCGGACGAACTCTGGGACGTCTGGCTGGAGCGGGATGTCGCCGATCTGACAGCGGAGGACTGCCGGGTTGCTTATGGAGGCAAACTCTTTGCCGTTTCCAAGCGGCCTCTGAATCGCGAAGAAACCAGGCAGCTTTATCGGAAGCTACGGCAACGACGCCGTTGAATCGTTGAATCAATCCTTCTCATGGGACGCCACGACCGTTTCCCCATTCTCAAGCTGCAATGTCAGCGGGGCCACACCGGATTTGCTGTGGATCACTTCTGCCAGTCGTTGGGAGTGGGTGCTCACCCAGACCTGGGAATGTGCCGCGGCATCGACGATCAACTCGCCCAGCGGCTCGATGAAATCGGGATGCAGGCTCGCCTCCGGTTCGTTCAGGGCAATCAACGCGGGAGGTCGCGGACTGAGCAGGGCTGCCACCAGGCAGAGAAATTTCAAGGTCCCATCCGAAAGTTCCCGGGCCAGCAGCGTTCGCGCACACCCTTCGGTATCCAGCCCCACGCACAGTTCCATCGAGCGGGGAGATTTCTTCCAGAGTTCCGGTTCATTCGAGAGAATCTGCAGCGTCCTCCCCGGTAACGCAGACGCAATGGTCTCTGCCAGCTTCTGGGCGTCTCCCATTTCCCGGATCGTCTGGAGTGCCCCGGCCAGATCACTGCCGTCGTGGCTGAGAATCGGAGTGCGGACACTGACTCGCGGTGAACGGAAGGGAGCATCATCGTCCGTCCGAAACGTGTGGTAAAACCGCCAGCCACGGACGACGTCCCGGATACGGAACAGTTCCGGAAAGCGATGGGGTTCTCTTAACTGGGAGAGAATCGATTCGTTTTCGGAAAGCATCAATGGGTACTCGACCCGATGTCCGTCGATGTCCCGAATCCAGGAAAAGTTTCCGGTTCGTTCCAGCAGTGTGGTGGTCGGCTTGCGTTTCTGCCCGAACCAGATTGCTTCCTCCTTGATCTCCGGGTCATAGCAGAACAGGGAGGGGGATGGTGGAGGGAATCCACAGGTGAGTTGAAAGGTGAAATCGTCGGACCGAAACCCCAGCGACATCCGTACCGGTTTCTTCTTGTCCAGTCGCGGACCGGCCCACATGGCCGAGAGAAGCCCTCCTTCCTGGGAGATCGACTTCGCAAATTCCCCCTCGCAAATCTGGGCGATCAGCCACAAGGCCCGATACAGGTTCGATTTCCCCGATCCATTGGGGCCGGTCACGACATTCAACGGCCCCAACGGGAGCCGAATGTTACGCAGTGATCGATATCCGGTCACGTGAAGTTCGGTAAGCGGCATCAGCCCGGTCTCTTGAGACTTCTGAAAAGCGGTGAATCAGTGAACCCGTGTCGACGACAGGCATCATCATTGGTCAGAACGAAACAATCCACCAGCAACAGGAAAAAATAGATGCCAGACCTGCCGTTCAGCGCTCAGAATGAACAGGAATTACGAATCCTGGCCGATCCCGAATTTCTCGCCGGCCTGGACCACGGCCGGCCCCGACCGGGACATCCCGAAGGGGCGGTCAAATGGCACATTGCCGACGTGCTCGGCAATGTGGACCGGTGGTACCGCCAGACGGATTTCTATTCACCGTTAAGATTGATCGCACTGATTCATGACACGTTCAAATACCAGGTCGATCCCACCCGTCCGAAAACCGGTGCCAATCACCATGGACATTATGCACACCAATTCGCGGAGAAATACATCGATGATGAGTCGACTTTGGACGTGATCGAACTCCACGACGAAGCCTACAATGCCTGGCAGAAGGGGGCACGGGATCATCAATGGGTGAAAGCGGAAACCCGGGCCAAGCAACTTTTGGAGCGACTGGGGCCGACCCTTCCACTCTATTCCGCCTTCTTCCGTTGCGACAACGCTACGGGAGACAAAGCCCCTGAGCCCATGGAATGGTTCCACAAAATACTGGAGAAGGACATCGGAAGGTAATCACATGAACGTCGTGGCCCTGATCCAGCGTCTGCGTCAAGTGTTCCGGGGTGACGATCGGTGCGAAGGCGGTGATCGGAGCGGGAAGTGAGTTGTTCGGATCTCACGGCCTCGCTTCTCGTCAGAAGTCGATGTCCGCACGCAAGCCGAACAGCAGCGATATGTCCGCCCGTTTGCCGGCGGCGATTTGAGTCAGTGGCGCCGGGCTATCGAATCCGTTGTTTCAACAACTAGAATCGGCCCTGCGGACGAGCCGCGTTGTTGGATAAAGCCGAGGTGGGTGATGCTCCGGATTTTTCTCTGGGTTTGCCTGATTCTTCAAGGAATTTTTTCCGCTGTGGCCTGCGCCGACGAACTGCCAGAGAAGCCTGCCCCGAAGCTGGTGGAAGCGATTCGGCAGGCGGGGGGCCAGATCAATCGCGTCGACAATGGCCACATCGTCTTTATCGGATTCTACAACGAGCAGGCCAGGACCAATTCCCGCTTTGAGTTCCTGAAAAAACTGGATCGTCTTCAAGAATTGGCGGTCAATTACACAGCGTCAGCAGAATGGATGGAATCGATCTCTCAGTTACCTGAATTGAGGACGCTGACGACCTACCGTTGCGAGATTACGGATCAGAATCTCAAGACAGTCAAGTCGCTGCGCCATCTGGAACTCGAAGTGAGCCCCGTGACCGACGAAGGGCTCCAGGCACTGGTCGAGCTCCCGCGTCTGGAGACGCTCGTTCTGCGACATCTGCCAGTCACTGATGAAGGGCTCAAGACGATCGCACGGCTGCCGGGACTGAAGAAGCTCTCGCTGGTCGCATTGAAGATCACGCCCGCCGGAATTCTGGCTCTGCGCGATTCGCCCGTCGAAGAGCTCATTTGGTGGGACGACGAACTGCCGCATCTGGCGTATCTGCCGTACGTCAAGAAAATGAAGAACCTGAAGCGACTCAACCTGTCATCCCGCTCTGTTTCTGACGACATTGCCGAGCATGTACGTGAAATCAAGTCATTAGAAATGCTCGACCTCCACGACCATCGCCTGAGCGACGAAGGGCTCAGAAAACTGTCGGAATTGACCAACCTCCGCGAGATTAACCTGTCGCTTGGCTACGAAATGTATCGGCAGAATGACAAGAATCCGATCAGTGATCGTGGCCTCGTGCATCTCACTCGGTTTAACAAACTCGAAGTGCTATCGCTGTCAAGTACCGCGGTGACCGACGCCGGACTGCAACACGTCGCGCAGCTGACGCAACTGCGGAAACTCTATCTCAGCGGCACGAAAGTCTCCGCGGCGGGCCTGGCAGTGCTGGGAACACTTCAGCACCTCGAAACGCTCGATATCACGGCGACCCCCGCCCAGGCGGAGCCGCAGATTGATCTCCGTTCGCTGAAAAACTTGAAAACGATTTCTGCGTATGAATCGGACGAGCGCACGATTCTTGTACCCGAAGGCTGTGCCGTCATCACATTCGATTGAGGATTCTGGGAGCAAGTTCAGTATGGCGAGCAAGTCACTCCCAAGAGAATGTTGAGAACACTCCTTGCCCGCTGTGACTCATCAGTAAAGGAGAGTCCTCGTTGGAATCAAACCCCCATGGAGTTCAGACGCCTTCAACGATCAGGCCGTGATAGACGGCACCGCGATGGCGATGTTGGGCCGCTTCCTGGTAAGCAGGGCTGTCGTACCAGTCACGAGCTTCTTCCAGTGTCGGGAACTCGGCGATCACGATGCCTTCAACGTCTGGTCCTTCCAGCGTGACATGCTTCCCGTAGGCAGCCAGCACCGTGATCGGACGACCGTCCAGCGCTCCCCTCACTTTTTCCCAGTAGGCTTCCAGTTCGGATTGATCGAGCGTCTTTTCCCGCATGAACACGACGTAGGCTGGCATGAATTACTCCTGTTGAAGTTTGTGGAAATCGAGGTTATCCCAGTCCGCCGGACGCAACGATGACTTCCCCGGTCAGCCAACCGGAATCGTCCGAGGCGAGAAAAACGACGACCTTGGCGATATCTTCCGGCGTGCCCATTCGCCCCAGCGGGGTCATGGCCACAAGGTGCTTTTCGACGTCGCTGCCGACGCCGTACAGTCCCGCTGTCTTTGTGCCTTCGCTGAGGGTGGCGCCGGGATTCACGGAGTTCACCCGAATATTTCGCGCGGCCAGTTCCTTCGCCAGCACGCCGGTGACGGCATCGAGGCCCGCCTTGCTGGCGGAGTAGATCGAGTAACCGGGCGGATGCGAGCGCGAGGCACCGGAACCGATGTTGATGATGCTTCCGCCGTCCGGCCTGAAGTGATTGAGCGATTCGCGAATGACCATCAATGGCCCGAGCAGGTTGACATTGATCTCGCGGTGGAACTCTTCTTCCGTCAGTTCCGCAACGGGCATGGCCTGATAGACCCCGGCATTGTTGACGAGAATGTCCAGCGGGCCAAAGGCTTCCTTCGCTTGCTCGCATAGCCGAGCAACATCAGCGGCGTTCGAGACATCCGCTTGAATCGCGGTGGCCCGGCCGCCGGCGGCGACAATGGCTTCGACGACGGTTTCCGCACCGGTTCGGTCGCTCGCGTAGTTCACCGTGACTGCCGCTCCGGCAGCAGCCAACTCCCTGGCGATTCCCGCCCCGATGCCCTTGGACGCCCCTGTCACCAGGGCGGTTTTTCTTTGTAACTTCGACATGACTTGTCCTCCTTCCCCAGAGACACCACGGAAAGGAAACTGTGACAAGCGATTTCAAGATTCTTCAGTTGAGGTGCAGGGCTGTTCCCAAATCGCCCTGGTCGAGCAGTTGCCGCAGCCAGCCGGACTGGTCCTTCGGTTCGAGAAACGGATGTTCGCGGAAAATCGCCGCGTACTGTTCCTCCACGGTCTTCTCGATGGTCCGCACGACACCTTCCGTCGTTTCCATGATGCGTCGCCGATGCAGCGGGACGAATTGCAGATGACGAGGATCGACATGTCCGGCGTCGATGAAGCCCCTGGTTTTCTTCGGGCAGCGGCAGGGGTTGTTTGCGTTGACCAGCCCGCACTGGCCGTGCATGAACTGGTAGAGGTCGCGGCGGGCGCGGGAGAGATTCTGCCGATAGTTGTCGGCGGACATCTCCAGGATTTCGCTGCCGACCGTGTCGCTGGTCCCGAAGATTTCGCCGAGCGTGAAGATCAGCCGTTGCTTGCGGTCCAGACAAAGCAGCATCCCGTAGTGCAGGAGATTTTGGTTTCTTCAACCAGGAGTGGCACATCCACCGGCATGGTCTTCGGGTCCGGCAGGTCCAGATCGGGCGTGCCGTTGATGGCGTCGGCATAGCTGGAGAAGGTTTGTGGTTCTCTCTCCCCGCCGCGACGCTTCATGTTGAGCACATGATTGGTCGTGATGCGGTAGAGCCAGGTGCGGAACTGGCTTTCTCCCTGGAAGGTACTGAGCCGGGTGATGGCCTTGATCAGCACTTCCTGCGTGACTTCCTCGGCATCCTGCGAGTGGAAGACCATGCGGACGGCAATGTTGTAAATCCATGCCTGATGCCACAGGACCAGCTTTTCCAACGCCTCACGGCTGCCGTGCCTGGCCTGCTCGATCAGGTCGGTCTCCGTCGATTCATCGACGACCTCGGTAAAGGGATTGTGCATTGCCGCGTTCCTCGCCAGGGACATCTGGTTCCAGACTGACAAACTTGACCCACTCCTTGGACACGCCTGACAAGAGACTGTGACAGTCGCGACGGATGCTGTCATACTACGGGGATTGAGCGCCGATTCCCCGAACGTAAGGCTCTTCTAATCAACCGGCTTGTCGGTCCGCGTCCACTGAGCCACAGGACGGCCATCACGACGCCACCAGGAACCCGCTTCGTCGAGTTGAATGGTCACGGGCGAGTCCTCCCACGTCTCCTGCCGCCCGTACGGCGTCAGGTCCAGCAACTGCAGAGTGGGGAGCATCGCTTCAATTCCGCGCCATTTGGTTTCGTACGTCTGGAACACCTGGTCGTCGGTCCTCAGGTAGCAGCGGAGGTCGCCCCCGTCGCGGGTGGCCAACGTCTGGCCGGAGTCGGCAGTCGAGTACCACGGTGTCGCCCAGCCCATGAAATCCCGATACGCGAGAATTTCCTCGAACGGACCGCTGCTGAAGACGGCGTAGGTCACATCGCGCTCGGCGAGATAGGTACAAACAGCAGCGGTCATGGCTGCCTGACTGTGCGTGCAGCCCTCACACTGCTGGTGATGAGGCGCACCTTTTTTCCACATGAAGTGATAAACGATCAGCATTCGCCGGCCTGCGAACACCTCCTGCAACGGAACAGGCCCATTTGATCCCACAACCGTGACCGGCTCCATCGGCGTCATCGGCAGCCGCCGGCGAGCCGCGGCGAGCGCGTCGTTGGCATGCGTCTGTTCCTTTTCGCGAACAAGCAGTTCGGCACGTGCCTCCTCCCACTCCTCCCGGCTGACAATTTTAGGTGTTGTCGTTTCCTTCATCGTGCTGTCTCCAAGGGGCCAACGCCAAGATTCATTACCGCGTCTTTTCATCTTACCAGAGTCCAGTCTCGCCGGACTCTGCATGTTGTCGAACAGCGTGGTTGCGAATCGACACCCGGTCGAAAAACTTCTCCAAACCTTCGTGCCTCCCAGGGTTTGCTCTTGGCTTCGGAAGGAGCTTCCCGTCATGATCCGGACAGCTGCGGGAACTGAAGAATGTCGAAAAATCTTTGATCCCCTTGTCGATTCACAAGGCTGATGTTCGACCACATCATAGAGGCAGAGACACTCGTTCACTTCGGTCTCTGACGACTCAATTCGATGGAGATGCAACATGACCAGACCAGCCAAGAACACGATTTGCCTTTGGTACGACGGCGACGCTGAAGAAGCGGCGCGGTTTTATGCCAAAACCTTTCCCGATTCGTCCGTCGGAGCGGTGCACCGCGCACCGGGAGATTTTCCGTCGGGGAAGAAAGGGGATGTGTTGACCGTCGAGTTCACGGTGATGGGAATCCCCTGCCTCGGGCTCAATGGCGGACCGGGGGTCAAACACAACTGGGCCTTCTCGTTTCAGGTCGCCACGGCGGACCAGGCGGAAACGGATCGTTACTGGAACGCGATCGTCGGCAACGGAGGCAAAGAGAGCGCGTGCGGCTGGTGCGAGGACAAATGGGGAATTTCCTGGCAGATGACACCAATCGCGCTGACCCAAGCGATTACCGATCCCGATCCTGCTGTCGCCCAGCGCGCGTTCGAGGCGATGATGACGATGAAAAAAATCGACATCGCCGCCATCGAGGCAGCGTGCCGCGGTTGACCTCGGTTTTGCTCCTACAGCACTTCTTTTTGCAACTCGGGGAAGACCTTGGAAACCTTATTGAGCAAATACTAACCGTATGTCCCTGAAAACTCATGTACGTTGGCGTGGTCCCAGCGGTCGTGGGAATCATCCAGAGCGGCGGGACTTTCCAGACCGTCAATTGCCTGAATCCGCGCATCGAAGCTGGGATCGAAGAAGAACGGGAACGACAGCCGGTCTCGCTGGGACCGATTGAGGACGCGATGCGGCGTGGAACGGTAGATCCCCCGCGTCAGCCGATCAAGCATGTCGCCGATATTACAGATGAATGAACCGGGAATCGGCGGAGCCTCGATCCAGCCGGACCGGGATTTCACTTGCAGCCCCCCGGTGTCATCCTGCCGCAGAATCGTGAGCAATCCATAATCGGTATGCTCGCCGACACCCCAGGTGATCTCCGCCTGCGCTGTTTCCGGCACATAGGGATAATTGAAGATCCGAAACAGGATGAGCGGATCGCCGGTGTAGCGATCCCGGAAATAATTCTCGTCCAGCCCCAAATCCAGCGCAATCCCGGACATGAGCGCCTGTCCGAGTTGCGTCAGCGCATCGAGATATTGCAGCACGACCTCACGGAACCCGGGAAGATCGGGAAACAGGTTGGGACCGTGCAGCGGCTTGCGGGCCAGCACGTCCGGATGGTCGTCGGGTAATTCCGTTCCGAAGTAGATCCCTTCCTTCCGGTCCGGCTTGCCGGACGTCAGTTCGTTCCCCACCGGAAAATACCCCCGCCAGGCCCGGCCTCCCCTGGACATGGCGATCTTCATCTTGTCCGTTTCGCTTTGGGCGAAGAACCGACGGCTCAGTTTTTCCAGTTGACGGCACAGCGATTCGTCGGTGCCGTGACCGACGACATAAAAGAACCCGCAATCCCGGCACGCCCTTCCGATTTGGGCTGCAGCATCAAACCGCTCTGCCGTGTGATTCACTAGCGGAGCGATATCGATCACCGGCACATGAGAGAACTCGCTGAGATCATTCCGTTTCATTGTCCTGTCCTTCCATCACCTTTCAGCTTACCAAGATACAATGTGACCCGCTGTCCAATGGCTTTGGACTTTGTGAAATCGTGCCCTGTTTTGTTCCGCTGGGCTCGTTTCGGCTTTTTTCCGGCTCTGTTTGACTCGAAGCTCGCACAATGCGTTTCATGAAATCATAACGTCACGGTCTTCGAAGAGTTGCACCCGTGCTGAGGGAGGGCCGAGAGCTTTAGTGAGATTTTCTGAAATTTCAAAATGAATTGTCGATTCGACGAATGCTCTTTCGACAACTCTGTGTTGGGCGATTCCGCAGAACTCCTCTTTTTCAGAAGGAATAAAACCATGAAACGACAATTGCTGATTATTGGGCTGATGTGTCTGGGTGTGACGTTGTCGGCCATCGGAAATGACAAGCCTGTTCCTGCCCCGAACGTAGCGACAAATACAGGCTTCGAGAAGCTGAAAACCCTTATTGGCACCTGGGTCGCCGCCGATGAGCAGGGGCAGCCCACGGATCAGGTGGTTTCCGTGATCCGGTTGACGGCCGGAGGGAGCGCGATCCATGAAACATTATTCCCGGGGGAACCGCATGAGATGATTTCGATCTATACCACTGACGGTCCGGATGTGGTGATGACGCACTATTGCATGCTGGGGAACCAACCGCAGATGAAGGCCAGGTCGAAGGCGCCGGAGAACAAGCTGAACTTTGAATTCGTCGGCGGTACCAACCTGGACCCGAAGAAGGACAAACACATGCACTCGGCGGTGCTCACGTTTGTCGATGACAATCATTTCGAAGTGGAAGGGATTGCCTGGGATGAAGGTCAACCGGCCAAAGAGATGTGCGGCAAAATGAAACTGATTCGTAAAAAGTAGTGTGTTCCCATTTCGTGATTCCATTGGGCGGCTGACGTGCTCCCGAGAGCACGTCAGCCGTCCTTTTCGTTCCTGCGTTTCATGATGGCGTGGGAGAAGATGCGAGAGTGCAGCGTCTTCACATCAGGACTTGACAACCGGAACCCGCCCTGAGATATTCACCATGAGGGGTGAATAATGGTGACCGCTCTGGAAAAACGGCTCGATCGCACGTTGACGGCCCTGGCCGATCCGACGCGGCGGGCCATTTTGAAACAGCTGTCACGCGGCGAGACGCGGGTCACGGACATCGCCAAACCATTCGACATCTCGCTGAACTCCGTCTCGAAGCATATTCGCGTTCTGGAACGGGCGAAGCTGGTCACCCGGAGACGCTCCGGGCGCGAGCACTGGCTGTCCTTCAACCGGCAACCGCTGGATGAGGCGGCCGCGTGGATCGAAGCCCAGCGAGCCTTCTGGAACGAGCGGCTGGATGCCCTGGAGCGGGAACTCAACAAACCGGATGAGGGAACGCCATGAGTGATTACGGCGAATCGATTGCGAAGGATACCGTGCGACTCGAACGCCTCCTGCCGGGACCGATCGAGCGAGTCTGGGCGTATCTCACCGAAAGCGAAAAACGGGGCAAGTGGTTGGCATCGGGGGAGATGGAACTGCGTGTGGGGGGGAAGGTGCAGCTCAATTTCCTGCATTCCAGCCTCACGCCTCATCAGGAGCCGATCCCGGAACGCTTCAAAATGATGGAGTGTGGAGACGGCTTTGAGGGGACGGTGACTCACTGCAACCCGCCCCGCTTGCTGGCTTATACCTGGGGCGGGGACACGTCGGAAGTGAAGTTCGAATTGACGCCACAGGATGAGAAAGTCTTGCTGGTCATCACGCACACCCGGCTGCGCGATCGGGACGAGATGGCCAGTGTCGCCTCCGGCTGGCACGCTCATCTGGGGATTCTGGAAGACAACCTTCTGGGGCAGATACCGAGGCCATTCTGGTCGGCGATCGAACGGCTGGAGGAGGAATATCAGCGGCGGTTGACGGAGTAAAAGATCATCGAGTCGCTGCTTGAAGGAATGTTGCGACGGATGCGGTCGACGAGGAGGCGTAAGGACGATGAACAAACCAGCCATTGATAAGACGCTGGAAGAAAGCGTGATCGAATTGTTCGAGCGTTACCAGGAATTGTTCCGTCAGGCAATTCAAGGTGAGGCGGACATGAATCGGATCACGTCCTCCTACGCATCCGCCCTCATCGGCGCTGCGCCTGCCGGCGTGATGGTCAGTCAGAATGACGACCAGTTCCAGCAGGTCCTGCGACAAGGGTTTGAGCACTATCGCCAGATCGGGACCAAGGACATGCGCATTCGCAACATCCGTCTTTCGCCGATCGACAAACATCATTGCGTAGCCCATGTCGCTTGGACGGCAACCTGTGCCCGCAAAGACCAATCGGAAGTCACGATCGATTTCGATGTCCACTACTTCGTCCAGAAGCTGGACGGGGACCCCAAGGTCTTCGGGTGGGTGTCTGGCGATGAGCAAGCCATTCTGAAGCAACACGGGATCGCATGAGCGAGGGAGAGTGATCCCTTCAACTGAATGAGAAACACTGAGCATTCAACAATGGAAAGAGACGATGGAGAACAAAGGTGAAGTCTCGAATGTGAAGTGCCTGACCTTCCAGCGTCTTCTGCCCGGTCCGATCGAAAAGGTCTGGGCGCATCTGACCGACACGACGTTCCTGCCAGCGTGGTTTGGCGAGGAGAGCAGCATCGAAGGGCGGCAGGGAGGGATAGTGCGTCTCATGGGGGGCCACATTCGTGGCGTGGTGACTCAATGGCAGCCGCCGAAGAAGCTGATCTACACCTGGAACGTCTTCGATCCGAACGATGGGCCGGACGCGGTTTCAGCCTATCCCGAATCCTACCCAACCTTTGAGCTGGAGCCGCGAGAAGGTAACAAGGTGATGTTGACCTTCACGCACTTCCCCATCCTCGAACGCTTCGTTCCGCAGAGTGCCGTGGGCTGGCACACCATGCTCGACATCCTCATCGCGGTACTCAACGGCGAAGCCGTGGAAGAGCGATCGGCTTACATGCAGAAGAACGCCCAACTTTACAACGTCGATCTCAACAATCTGGCGCGTTGAAGTGCCAGGGGAGCGGAGAATCACCGCCGCCAGACTGAGGGGAAAAGTCGATGTCGATCAAGAAAGACGAACATGGAAAACGCTGGGTGGAAATGGAAATCGTCGTGCCCGGCACGCCCGAGCAGGTGTGGCAGGCGGTGGCGACCGGTCCCGGCTACACCGCCTGCCACACCCGGACGGAGATCGAGGAGCGCATCGGTGGCACGATCCTGTTCGACCTCGGCCCCTATGGCAGTTCTCGAGGGGAAGTGACCATCTGGGAACCGCTGTCCCGCTTCGGCTATGTCGAGCGGGAGTGGAGCGAAGGCGCGCCACCGGTGGAGACCGAGGTCATGGTCACCAGCAGACCGGACGGGAAATGCCTGTTTCGCATGACGCATGCGCTGGTCGCCGCGACCGATGACTGGGACGCTTCGCTGGAAGGCTTTGAAACGGGCTGGCCCGGCTTCTTCGAGGTACTGCGTCTCTATCTCGCACACTTCGCAGGCAGCCTTGCGGCCTCGTTCCAGGCCATAACGAGTGTCGAAGCTCCGCAACTGGAAGTCTGGAAACGTCTCACTGATGCACTGGGCTTGGCTGCCGCCAACGTCGGCGAGGAACGCACCATTCCAGAGCCGGAGAGATTCTCCGGGACGGTCGAGCGCGTGCAGCAAAGCGATCGGGAACGCTACCTTCTGTTGAGGTTGACCGCTCCCGCGCCCGGCGTCGCCCTGATCGGGACCTACGGCATGGGCGATGCGACCAATGCCAGCATCATTCTCTACCTCTACGGTGACGATGCCGCCACGACAGCCGATGCAGCAAAAGAGAAATGGGCGTCCTGGCTGGACGGGCTTCTGAATGTTCATGCCAATTCTCAATCGGCGCCGACGAAATCACATCAATGAAATACGTATCGTGCGGGAGAGCTTGATCAATGGCACAGAAAATCACACCGTTCCTGATGTTCGAGGACGCCGCCGAAGAGGCGATGCAGTTCTACGTCGCCTTGTTTCGAGATTCCCAAATCAAACGGATCGAACGGTATGGGCCGGGCGAGGCTGGCGCTGAGGGAAGCGTGAAGCTGGCGGAGTTCAACATTGCCGGGCAGGACGTCCTCTGTATCGACAGCCCCGCGAAGCACCAGTTCACTTTCACTCCTTCCATCTCGCTCTTTGTCGAGTGCGAGAGCGAAGTCGAACTGGACACGCTTTTCGGGCAACTTTCAGAGAGCGGGCAAGTGCTGATGCCACTCGGGGATTACGGGTTCAGCAGAAAATTCGGCTGGGTCAATGACCGGTTCGGAGTGTCGTGGCAGCTCAACTTGCGGTGAGAAAACCAGGCGAGAGGTGACGGCTTTGATCCCGTTGTGGAACCAGCACAGGCAGACATCCCAAAACTCTGAACGAGAAAGACTCATGGCAGAGAAAGAAACAATCCGCCTGTCACGGTTCATCAACCATCCTCCGGCCAAGGTCTGGCGGGCGCTCACCGATCCGGAGATTCATGCTTGCTGGTGGGCCGCCGGAGACGTGAAGGCGGAAGTCGGACATCGCTTCACTCTCGACATGGGCAAGTTTGGGCAGCAACCATGCGAAGTGCTCGCCGTCGACCCCGAGCGTCTGCTGAGCTACAGCTTCGCCCCCGGTACGCTGGACACGACGATCACGTGGCGTCTGGAACCGGAAAACGGAGGGACGCGGCTGCACTTGGAACACTCCGGCTTCGACCTCGATTCACCATTGGCGAAAATGGCTTTCGAGGGGATGAGCCGAGGTTGGCCGAGCGTTCTCGAAAAGATCGTCTCGGCGATCGAGTCTGCATGAGTTATCGGATCGCCGTGTCACCGACGCCAACCTTAACCCTTCGAGAGATATTTTGGCATGACAAAGTTTGCGGATCATGATGCCTATATCGCTGCCGCACCAGAGGCATTTCAGCCACTGTTGGCTCAACTTCGCGCTCAACTTGCCAAAGCCCTTCCTGACGCTGAGGAAGTCATCGCCTATGATATGCCCGGGTTCGGTTTCGGAAAATCGATCATCGCGGGCTACGCAGCTTTCAGCAAACAATGCGGTCTCTACGTGAGCAAAGGCGCCATCACCGCCCATGCCGACGACATTGCGACCGCCGGACTCAAGGCGACCAAGACCGGAGTCACCTTTACTCCGCGAAAACCCATCCCTGACGAACTGGTTCAAAAACTCGCTCTTGCGTCGCGAAAAGAGCTTGGATTATGACCGAGACTGTTCGCAATACGGCGGATAACAAACGGATGCACCGGAGCGGCGGTGGTTGCCGGGTTTTGAAATCAGAGTCATTTGCCGCTTGGTGATCCTGAACAATGAACAACACGAGCAATCACGATGAACGCATCGCGAAAATGACATTCGCTTCAGTGTATCCACACTACCTTGCCAAAGTGGAAAAGAAGGGGCGAACCAGGGACGAATTGCATCAGGTCATTGAATGGTTGACAGGCTGCAATGAAAAAGATCTGAAGCAGCTCATCAAAGACAACGTGACGTTCGAACAATTCTTTGCGAACGCCAGCTTAAACCCCAATGCCCGCCTGATCACGGGTGTGATTTGCGGCTACCGGGTGGAGGAGATCAAGAATCCGCTCACGCAGCAGGCCAGGTATCTGGACAAGCTCGTGGATGAACTGGCAAAAGGACGGAAAATGGAAAAGATTTTGCGTGTGGAGTAAAGCGCAGGCAGGCATTATGGCCGCCGGGCCGGGTGTCGTCGAAAAGTTCAAATGGAGGCTGTTATGAAGGCAGAGATCACAAAAGCACCCATTGCAGAGACGCAAATCCTCATTCGCAAGCCCGTCGCCGAGGTGTTCGAGGCATTTATCAATCCCGATATGACAACTCACTTCTGGTTCACGAAGAGCAGCGGTCGACTCGAAGTTGGTCACGAAATCACGTGGCATTGGGAAATGTACGGGGTATCCACGTTGGTGCTCGTCAAAGCCATCGAACCCAACAAACGCCTTGTGATCGAGTGGGACGGATACAGTGGTCGCACGACGGTGGAATGGAAATTTTCCGCGCGCGAGGAGGCAACGACATTTGTCGTCATCACGGAGTCCGGTTGGACGGGGAGCGGAGATGAACTCATCAAGTATGTTGCCGAGTCGACTCAAGGGTTCACCTGGACACTGGCAGGCGCCAAGGCATTCCTGGAGCATGGCATCAAGTTGAATCTCATCGCCGATGTCATGCCCGATGCGCACGTGGAGGGTTGGGGGCAGGTCTGACAAACAAATATACCGACGACGGTGGCCACGCCTGCGAGCAGTTGCTGGGAATTTTTTGGTCGTGATGTCGATTTCGGAGACGTTCGTTCGACAAACTATGAACCACGGCCACTCACACCCTCTGAGGAGAACGATTCTATGACGGATTCATCCAACTCCATTCGGCTGCATCGCGTGCTCCGAGCCCCGGCGGAGCGGATTTACCGGGCCTTTCTCGACCCGGACGCTTTGTGCCGGTGGCTGCCGCCGTACGGTTATCTGGGGAAAATCGATCGGATCGACCCGCAGGTGGGGGGCGGCTATCACATGTCGTTCACCAACTTTGGCACGGGGCACAGCCATTCCTTCGAGAGCACTTTTCTGGAATTGATTCCCGGCGAACGCATCCGCATCGCTGACAAGTTCGACGATCCTGGTCTGGCCGGCAACATGACCAAGACCATTACGTTGCTCGCGGTGAGTTGCGGCACGGAGATCGAAATCCTGCATGCAGGTCTTCCGTCTGCCATCCCGGCGGAAATGTGCTACCTCGGCTGGCAGGAATCGCTCCTCCAGCTGGCCAGGCTCGTCGAGCCGGAGATTCCCGGCGGTGAATAGACTGTTTTTCTAGTCTTCTTCAGGAGAACGTCATGCGCCCCCTCCGGTATTCCATCAACGTCACGTTGGACGGCTGCGTCGATCATCGTGCAGGTTCCACAGACCAAGAACTGCATCGTTTCTGGGCCGAGAAACTCTCCCAGGCCGATGCCCTGCTCTTTGGCCGGGTCACTTTCGAAATGATGCAGGCCGCGTGGCGGTGGCCGGCAAATGGGTTGCGGCCCGACTGGATGGCCGACTGGATGGAACCCTTCGCCCGCACGATCGACGCGGCGAAGAAGTACGTCGTGTCGAGCACGCTGGCCCAGGTCGATTGGAACGCGGAACTCCTGCGCGGAGACTTGGAGAAGGCGGTTCAGCAGCTCAAGCAGGAGCCGGGCCAGGGATTGTTCGTGGGAGGCGTGAAGCTCCCGCTGGCGCTTGCGGAGCTGGGGTTGATCGATGAGTACGAGTTCGTGGTGCATCCCAGAATAGCGGGCCACGGGCCGACGTTGTTCGCGGGGCTATCGAGGTATATCGACTTGAAGCTCGTGAGCCAGCGGAAGTTTGGATCGGGAGCAGTGGCGCTGCGGTATGAGCCCAGAAGGTAGCAGAAAGACCTCGGGACGACGAAGAAGTATGTGCCCGCCCCGTGATCCTGAGCGTTAGGATTTATGAAAACACCATTTCAGGAGAAATGCCATGAAAAGCAATCCGGTCGTTCACTTTGAGATTTACGTCCAGGACATGGAACGCGCCAAAGGTTTCTATGAGTCAGTGCTGGGAGTCAAGCTGGAACACATGCCGACTCCGACAGAGGAAATGGATATGGACATGTGGTTTTTTCCGATGGACAAAGACACCGGGATGAGCACGTACGGTGCTGGAGGCATGCTGGTCAAGATGGAGGGCATGCCCTCTGGAGGGAGCGGGACTCTGGTTTACTTTGCCTGTGAAGATTGTGGTTTGCAAGCCGCCCTTGCCGCCGAACATGGAGGCAGTTTGTGCAAGGGAAAAACCTCTATTGGTGAACACGGTTTTTTCTCGCTTGCCAAGGACACGGAAGGAAACATGATTGGTTTCCATTCCATGCAATGAGGCCGAGTGAAGCGGTGAACGAGAGGGCAGCATGGGCAACGTCATTGTGGAACAAATTGTCAGCCTCGACGGCTACGCTGAGGACGCGGATGGCAGCATCGACTTTTTCGTCAATGCGGATTGGATCAACGAAGCCGACACCGAACAACTGCGGATGTTGTCCGGCGTTGGGGCCATCGTCCTCGGCGCCAAGACCTATCGCATGTTCGCCGACTACTGGCCATTCGCAGATCCGGCTGTCGAACCGGTCGCAACCCCGATCCGCGACCTCCCTAAGTTCGTCGTTTCGTCCACACTCGAATCAGCCCCTTGGGGAACGGACGATTCGGCTGAAATCCTGAGGGGCGACGGCGTGACTGCGGTTCGCGGTCTGCGCCACCGCTTCGCTGGCGACCTGATCGTTTGGGGAAGCCTGAGTTTGAGCGATGCCTTGTTGCGTGCGGGTGAAGTCGATGTGTTGCGTCTGCGTGTCCTCCCGGTGCTGCTTGGTCGTGGCCGATCCTTTACACCGACGGACTTGAGCTTGTGTCAATTGTCGCTTGCCTCTGCGCAGTCGTTCGCGGGAGGATTGGTCGTGCTCGAATACCGGACGGCGACGTCGCCGGCTTGGAAAGCGGGGAGAGACTTGGGCGATACGGCATGCCCATCGAGATCGCCATGATGTGCACTCCCGATGGCCACAACCGTCATTGATCTGGTGTTGTTATCATCTGTCAGTTGAAAGTGAGTGACACACTCACGAGCCCCGCCAGATCCCTGCATTGACTCGCAAAAACGGCTGTCAAAATAGGGCCATTGCGGCCACAAGAACTGAACAAGTGCCTTCTGTCTTTCGGTCTGCAAGACGAGGTTGACAGCTCTGGCCATTCCACTCACAGTCTGGACACACCCAGACTGTTTTTCCCCTCATTTTCATCACAGATTTTAGAGAAAACTGAGACGAATGCCCCATTCACAGCTTGAGGAGGATCTCCTGAAACCGTTGCTTCCCCAGACGCGGGTGGATCACCTCACGGCTCCCTTTCGGCGATTCTTCGCGATTCAATCCAGCAGCGGATTCCTGCTGATGGGCTGCACGGTGCTGGCGCTGGTCCTCGCCAATTCCCCCTGGGCGGAGGCGTACGATGCCCTCTGGCATACTTACTGCGGTGTGATGATTGGCGACTGGGCCTTCAAGAAAAGCCTGCTGCATCTCATCAATGACGGGCTGATGACGATTTTCTTCTTCGTGGTCGGCCTGGAAATCAAACGGGAAATTGTCGCGGGCGAACTCCGGGATCCCCGGCAGGCGGCCTTACCGATCTTCGCGGCCTGCGGCGGAATGATTGTCCCCGCCCTGGTATTTGCGGGACTCTCTTCGCTGGGAGAATTTGATCCGGCTGCCGTGAAAGGCTGGGCGATTCCCATGGCGACGGACATCGCCTTTGTCGTCGGGATCATGGCGATCTTCGGCGATCGCATCCCGAACAGCCTGAAGGTGCTGCTGCTGACATTGGCGATTGTCGATGATCTGGGAGCCGTCCTCATCATCGCGTTCGTCTTCACGGACACGATTCACTGGTGGGCCTTGTTCCTGGCGGGGGGCGGATTTCTCCTGACGCTGCTGATGCGGGCCAGTGGAGTCCGCAAAATTCCATTATATGTCGCGGTGGGAGCACTGGTCTGGCTGGCGATGTTCCAGTCCGGAATGCACCCCACGATTGCGGGAGTCGTTCTGGGACTGATGACTCCCGCTCATCCGTGGATCGGTTTCGAACGACTGCAGGAAATTATGAAACGGACCCTCGATTATCTGCAGACGGGAGACCGTGAAGCGGCCCAGCAACGACTGCTCGCCCGGGCGGAGTTTGCCGTGCGTGAAGGGATTGCCCCGCTGGAACGCCTGGAATCATTTTTACATCCCTGGGTCGCCTTCGGGATCATGCCGGTGTTTGCCCTGGCCAATGCCGGGGTGGCTCTTCGTCTGGAAGCAGCGACCGATCCCGTCGCCCTGGCGATTGCCGCAGGACTGTTCATTGGAAAACCGGTCGGAATTCTCCTGTTTTCCGCAATGGCGATTTTCCTGCGCATCGCCAAGCGCCCGTCGCAGCTCACCTGGGGATTGCTCGTCGGGGGAGCATGGCTGGGAGGAATCGGTTTCACCATGTCCATCTTTCTGGCCGGACTGGCACTTCCTGACAGATTACTGGATGCCGGCAAACTGGGAACATTAACGGGCTCTCTGCTGAGCATGATCGCCGGTTCCCTCGTCTTGGCTCTGGTGTCCGCTCGCCCTGTGGGAGAAAGCTCTTGATGAGATGAGCATTACAGGGGCAATGAATACTGGACGATGAGTCCGGCGACAACCACGCTCACCATCGCCATCAGCTTGATGAGGATGTTCAGGCTGGGACCGGAGGTGTCCTTGAACGGGTCACCGACGGTATCCCCCACGACGGCTGCCTTGTGGGCGTCGGTCCCCTTGCCCCCATGGGCTCCGGACTCGATGTACTTCTTGGCATTATCCCAGGCTCCTCCCGCATTGGACATCATGATCGCCACCGCGAACCCGGACGTCAGACCGCTGGCAAGCATCCCCATCACCCCGCCCACCCCCAGCAGCAGACCCGCCGCCGGTGGGACGATCAGCGCCAAGAGCGCCGGGACGATCATTTCCCGCTGGGCCGCTGCCGTACTGATATCGACGCAGGCGGCATAGTCCGGCTCGCCGGTTCCTTCCATGATGCCGGAAATCTCCCGGAACTGCCGACGGACCTCCTCGACCATCTGTTTGGCGGCGCGCCCCACCGCCTTCATCGTCAGCGAACAGAAGACGAAGACCAGCATCACTCCCAGGAACGAGCCGACCAGCACCTTGGGATTCATGATGTTGACTTCATAGTACCGCACGAAGTTCGGCATCGCCGCCCGACGAACGCTCACGACCTGACCTTCCCGCTCCAGCGCGGGCAGGTCCAAAGCGATTGTTTCACCGACCTTGGCTTGCGGGCCGACGGCGTCCCGCATTCGTTCCGCGTGCCAGGCGGACATCGGTGAATAGACGAGCCAGGCCGTATTGCGTTCCTCCCCCGCATGTCGCACCGCGAGCACTCCCGAACGGACGACCAGCGCCTGTGCGTGTGTCGGATCTTCGGTTTCCACGACTGCCAGCGGCTGGACCCATTGATCAAATCCCACTCGCACCGCCTCCAGATAAGCCGCCAGCAGAGCCAGCGCTGTCAGCGCCGCCGAGCCGATGGCGAACCCTTTTCCGGTGGCAGCCGTCGTGTTCCCCAGGCTGTCGAGGGCATCGGTACGCTGCCGCACCGCCGGGTTCTGCCGGCTCATCTCTGCATTTCCACCGGCGTTGTCGGCGATGGGTCCGTAGGCGTCGGTCGCCAGCGTGATCCCCAGCGTGCTGAGCATCCCCACGGCGGCGACAGCCACCCCGTACAGGCCCAAGGCGAACGTATTCGCGTCGGTATACTGGAACCCGGTACAGGCACCGAACGCGACCAGAATCGCGACACTAATGACCACGATCGGGACCCAGACGCTATACATCCCCTCCGCGATCCCCGCAATGATGACCGTCGCCGGACCAGTGACCGCCTGATCGGCGATTCGCTGGGTGGGGGCATAGACGTCGCTGGTCGAGTGTTCCGTCCACCAGCCGATCACGATCCCTGCCAGCAAGCCCGACAGGATCGCAAAGTAGACGCCGAATAACTGCGTTCCGGAACGCAAACCGTCGGCCAAAAGCGCTTCCGAGATCCCCTGCGACGGCTGAACCAGCATGAGCCAGACCAGAATTGCTGCGCCCACGGCGACCCCGAGACTGCTGACGTTCACTCCCTTTCCCAGCGCCCGTAACAGCGATTTCTGATCCGCCTGTTCCCTGGTCCGGACCAGGAACACCCCCATGACCGATAAGCCGATCCCCAGCCCCGCCAGCACCATCGGCAACAGCAGAAACATCAGTTGCATCCCGAGATGTCCGGGAGAAGCGGCTACGCCCAGGGCGGCAGCGGCGAGGATCGAGCCGTAATAGGACTCGTACAGGTCAGCTCCCATCCCGGCGACATCCCCGACGTTATCTCCCACGTTGTCCGCAATCGTCGCCGGATTGCGGGGATCGTCTTCGGGAATCCCCGCTTCCACCTTGCCGACGAGATCCGCTCCTACGTCAGCGGCCTTCGTGAAGATTCCTCCGCCGACGCGGGCGAAGAGGGACTGGCTGCTCGCTCCCATCCCGAAGCAGAGCATCGTCATGGTGAGCTGCTCCACGCTCATGGGGGCTCCGAAGAGGGGAAAGATCCAGTACAACACGGCGAACCAGATCGTGATATCCAGAAGCGCCAGGCCGACGACCGTCAGCCCCATCACGGCCCCGCTGCGAAAGGCGACTTGCAGCCCCTCGTTGAGGCTTGTCTTACAGGCTTCGGCGGTTCGGGAACTGGCATACGTGGCGGTTTTCATGCCGAACCAGCCGGCCAGGGCGGACAGGAACCCGGCCGTTAAAAAGGCGAACGGCACGACCCGCGATTGCGCCCCCAGACCAAATGCCATCCAGGCCAGCAGCAAACTCACGACGAGGAAAAACATCGCCACCACGCGGTACTGCCGCCACAGGTACGCCTTGGCTCCCTCCCGGACATGGCCAGCAATCTTGACCATGAGCGGGTCACCTTCCTCCTGGGCGACCATCCACCAGAAGAACCGGTAAGCAAAAGCGAGCGCCGTCACGGCTCCGGCCAGAGCAATCAGCCAACCCAGCACCACTCCCAGGACAGGGATTTGAGCCGACGACTCGGCGGCCAGCGCTGGAGACTCGGAGGCCAGCAAGATGGCTCCAGCCATCAGACACCCCCCGACCGGACGAGCAACACCACGTGAGGGCCATCTGATTTGTGAGCACATTGGGGCTGATTTCCTTGTTGACGGGAGATGGTTTCGGCTTTCCGTGAACCGGACCGGTGATCTCTCGGAAAACCGCAAACGTCTTCGAAATGGAAATGACAAGTGATATCGACAGCCGGTTGAAGTGTAGCCGCCATGATCACTGGATCGACACTATCGAACTTTTAGTTAATGCAACAGTGATGACTGATGTTAATTCCATTGATTTTTCGCTGTCAATCGGACGGAAAAGAACGGGCGGGATAAAAAATCAGAGGGCATTGAAAGGATTTTTCGACAGACGGTCCGGAATCTCTTGTGAAGGAAATCAGGCGCCTTCCTAGAGAGACCGCCTCATCGAAGCAGCTTCGTTCGATGGAAATTAAAGCGAAAACGCCCATTCTCATCGACCAATCATGCAGGCTCTTGATCTCAGGGAGCTGACGGAGTATTCCTCTATCAGCGACATCAGATCAGATATGGGAAGGGCGTCTTTGTGAAATTGCAGATGGACTGGATTGCAATCCTGTTTCTCGTGTTGAACGGCTGTGAGCAGACCAGTTCACCAGTGGTGATGCAACCGATGGAAGCAACGACGGGTGTTGCGGAACCAGCCGGGGTCAGTGATGCCACAGCCATCGCTGCTGCGTCCCTGGAATCTGTTGCCACGGAAGAACTGGTGACACAAGCTGAAAAGTCACCGGCAACCTACACTTTGCGCCCTGGAAAAACCTTTCCGTTCGAGTTGCAGACCCGTCTGATCGAAGCGGTGCCCGGTGACGTGATCCAGTTGGAGGAGGGGCAATATCAACTCCGGCGGCAACTCGATCTTGCGGCGGACAACATCACGATCCGTGGACGCGGTCCGGACACGACCATTCTTTCGTTCAAAGGTCAGTCCCTCGGTGCCGCAGGTCTTGAGGTAACGGGAAATCACTTTTTAATGGAGGGGCTCGCCATTGAGGACACGGCGGGGAACGGTCTGAAAATTCTCGGAGCGAAAAACGTGACGTTACGAGACGTCCGTATTGAGTGGACCAGCGCGCAGACGTCGGCGAACGGCGCTTATGGACTCTATCCGGTGCAATGCGAAAATGTTCTGATCGAACGCTGCATGGCGATGGGAGCTTCGGACGCGGGGATCTATGTCGGTCAATGTCGCAATGTTATCGTCCGTGCCTGCCGCGCGGAGAAAAACGTCGCGGGGATCGAGATTGAAAACACGATCAATGCCGATGTCTATGAAAACGTCGCCACCGATAACTCAGGCGGACTGCTGGTTTTTGATTTGCCCGGCCTGCAACAAAAGCAGGGGAAGAGTGTTCGCGTCTTCAAGAACCAGGTCTCGGAGAACAATCATGTCAACTTCGCCGATCCCGGCGGCATGGTCGCTTCGGTCTCGCCGGGGACGGGGATCATGGTCATGGGGACGGACCATGTGGAAATTTTCGACAATGAGATCCACGGGAACGACACGGTCAGTGTGTTGATTGTCAGCATGAAATCACTCGGGAAAAAGATCAGTGATCCTGCGTACAAACCGACTTCCAATTCTATTTCGATTCACCGCAACCGTATTTCCGGAGGAGGAACCAGACCGTCCGGCATGTTGGGGAAAAGGCTGGGGGAAATCCTCGGCACTCCCTTTCCCGACATTCTCTGGGATGGAGTGCGGCCTGACGGTGACATGCGGCATGCCATGCACATCGCGGAAAACGGCAGTGCCCGTTTTGTGAATTTCAATCTCAGTGATCTCTCATTTGCAAACGTGATTTCCGGAAAATATCGGGTCGAGCAGGAGACCACCGCTTATGCAGCAACGCTGGAGTCGCTCCCGGAAGTCCGGTTCACATCAGTTGAGGATGTGGCATCGGGAGTCAGCCGGGCCACCGAGGTGTATCGATCTCTGCCAAAGCACCTGTCAGAACTGAAACTCTTCCAGTCTCCTCTTGCCAGCCATCTTCCCCTGTCAGGTGTCCAGACGTATGAACTCAATACCCCCCTCTTTTCGGATCACGCCCACAAGCGGCGGTTCTTCCGGATTCCGGACGGAGCACAAGTGACGTACCACGCGGATCAGGTTTTCGATTTGCCGATTGGGACGATCATGTCCAAGACGTTCTCCTATCCGGTCGATCTGCGGGAACCGTCTCTGGGGGAACGACACATCGAAACCCGCATTCAAATTCGTGAACCGGATGGCTGGTATGGCGTGACTTATCTCTGGAGTGAAGACCAGCGGGACGCGGTCCTGACAACAGGAGGCGCAGAAGCCGATGTCTCCTGGATTGACGATGACGGTGAACGCCGCTCCCTCAGCTATGAGGTTCCCAATGCCAATCAATGCCTGACCTGCCATGCTCAAAACAATGCCTATCAACCGATCGGCCCCACTGCGAGAAACCTGAATCGCTCGCCTCGATCTGATGGCCCAACAGGGAATCAACTCACCGATCTGGCCCACCATGGCTTACTCGTCGGGCTGCCGGAGATGAAAGAGGTGGCACGCATGCCGGTCTTCGATGATCCTGAGACCGGTGATGTGTCGGCCCGCGCACGAGCCTGGCTGGACGTGAACTGTGCGCACTGCCACAACCCGGTCGGAAGTGCCCGTACGACCGGACTCGACTTGCGGGAATCGCAGGATCGGCCGGATCAACTGGGAATCTTCAAAACCCCGGTGGCTGCCGGCCAGGGAGCAGGTGGTCGCCAGTATGACATCGTTCCCGGCCATCCCGACGACTCCATTCTGGTGTACCGGCTGGAGTCCACCGAACCCGCCATTCGCATGCCCAGCGTCGGTCGCCATCTCGTCCAGCCGGAAGCGGTGGATCTCATCCGAGAATGGATTGAGACCATGCCGACACCAGAACCAATCAGTTCAGAGCGATCCAATTGAGGTGATCAGGCAGATTCGGAACTGGATTTCAGAGTCTTTGCAATCGAGATTTCCGGTGATCGGTCGGCGGGATGGGACGGGATTGTGCAACGCCAAAAGCGATATCCTGGCCACACTTCTCAGGGACAACGGCATTTCCTGCGGCTTCGTGCATTCGCGTCTTACATTGGCAAGCGTCATGTTGGATTGTCATCGTGCATTCTGCATAGCGTTCATTGGGGAATGTGACCCCACCTCCAGAATTCCCACCACGACTTCCGTTCTGGAATTTTCAGGAGCCGCTCAATTTCAGCGGCAAGCTGTTTCGGCTCACGGCATCCCACGACCAGTTGGGGTGGACAATCGGAAACCAGGAGGCCGAGGGCGGGAATGTTCGACACACCGAATCGCTGGCAGAGTTCGAGGTTCTCCGGCAGATCGATCTCGCAGGAGACGAATCTGACACGGCCTGCGAACTGATCGACGATGTTCTGAATGCTGCGATCCATTTCGCGATCCACTCGATTCCAGGTTGCCCAGAAGTGGATGGCGATGGCTGAGTGCTGTCGGCAAAGCTCATCGACATCGTGGCCGCGCACATCAGGAGTCGAGGGGCTCCAGCTCCGTTCCGGTTCGAGGATGTCGGCACTGCCGAACGGCTGATTGAAATCCCGCAATCGCCGGAGCCCGAGTTCATCGTACTCTGCCGCCATGACGACGTCCCGGAAATCCTGCCGGGCCAGTTCCATAAGCTGCCTGATCCGGGATTCGTCGCCGCGGGCCGCGAACACAAGACACAGCAACAGACGGTCACCGATATAGTCTGGACTCCCGATTCGACGGCAGGCGAGCAACAGGTCTGAGACCGCATCGGCGGCGTTACCGAAGTCCCGATCCACTCGTTCCAGGACATCGACCGGCAGAGACTGAGGTAACGGTCCGCTTTCCATCTGTGACGAGCCACTTTTCAGAATCATCTGGTCGACGACGAACCCTAAACGTCTATTCTTTACACGGGCAGGCGGAACTTTTCGTTTGGCCGGCCCGTGCATGTCTGCCGCTATGGCCCCTCCTCCCACCGTAACGTCGGGTCGAACCCGCCGTGTTCTGCATAGTACCGCGCCGCATGAACGACCACCTCAATGTCCCGGCAAATGTGCCGTTCAGCGTCGGCAAATCCTTGGTCACTCGTCCAGACTTGTACCTCTCGCTCACCTCGCTCGGGGTAATCAATCCGTCGCTGAAAGCGCTCCTCGAATGATCCCGCCAGCCACCACACTCCCTCACCACCCACAATCTGCAACACTTCTGCTGTTCCGTCGAGGGCATGCTTGCTCTCGTCCTCAGTTCCCCAAAGCCACACAAACGGGTATTGGAAGCGGTCGAGTCGGCGAATGGCGCAGTCAATGTCGTCCCACGCTGGTTGCCACAATTTGTGAGACTTCCAGTCCCATCCAGTGGGAGCATAGATGACCCAGTCCAGGCATTTCACGTACATCGGTTCACCCTCTGCAACTGAATACTCAAACCTATTCGCCCGATCCTGTTCCTCTTGCATGGCAATGACGCAAGTTTAAGCAATGGGAAATAAATGATGTGGGCAGGCCAGATGCTTTCTGTAATGCCGGTTTCAATCAGTCGCGGTAATGAAACTCGTCCAGCACTGCGGTCACCTCGCCGAAGAAACGACCATCACCGCCCCACCGCCACGGCCGGACCGTGTAGGGGGGATGGGGCAGTACGATGAATGTCTCGTCCAAATCCGGTCGGCCGGGCCAGACGGTCAGGACGATCTCCCGGTCGTCGCGCCGACACCGGTATCGCTCCTTCTCTCCGTGCTCCGGCGGGGTGCGAGTGATCTCGAATCCCGCCTGCCCCAATGCCATGACCACTTCGGACTGACGGCCTGCCTGAATCGAGGCAATATTTAGTTGTCCCATGGGACTCTTCTCCCACACCATCTTATTGTTTTCGCGAAAAGACGTACGTCGTCCACTCCCCCCAGTCCGGACCTGAAGGATTCTCCGCGTCGCAATCGGTTGCGGAGCCGCTTTCAGTCGGCGGCAGGAATTTCAGATCCGGATCCTCCTCCTCCGGAAGCCCTTCCTGCATCCGGACCTCCAGGTGCAAATCCTTCTCCTTGAGCATCAGGCGCACATAACATTTGCTCATATCTCCCGGATCGAAGCGATCCTCATGATGCCAAGCCTTTCCACAGACTTTGTCGCCGTGCTGGTGCATCGCAAAGAACCGATACTCCGAACTGGGAATCCCGGGGGAAACCGCCACATCACCGGTGATGTTCAAATCAGGGTGAAGCTGACTGAACTGGGGATGGTCGCTGGAAAATTTCCGCAGATGTTCGATTTCGTCGTCCGAAGTTCCAGCGGCTTGGCGAGCTTCAATCGTCTTTTCGAAGTCACAGGTCCATTCCCCGGCAAAGGGGGACAACAACGCACTTTTCTTCGATGGGCCAAACGGACCGGAACCGGGATTCTCACCTCGTCCGCAACCCGTGATGGCGATCAGAATCAGGATTGAGGCAATTCGATAAAGCATGGGCATGAGTGTCGTCCTCCGGTGATCTTGATCGACATTGATCTCGAATCGGATGGTTTCTGTTGAAGTACTTTGGTTTGCGGACCTACAGATTGTATTTGCGATCGAACGCTCGTTCGACGAAACGTCGGATCTCTTCCCGGGAGGGTGTCCGTGGCGACTCCGACGAATCGCATGCGGCCAGGAATGATTGTCGCATTTCCGCCAGCTGTTCCGAACGGTCCGTATTGGAGTCCAGGCGGCCATCCGAGTACGGGACGACCTGGTATTCTCATGTCTTCTTTGATCCCGCAGAGCACGTTTCCCGGTTATCACACAATGATGACCTCAAGCACATGGTGGCAACGGGCTCGCAGGCTGGGACACGTTCACCTCGGCAGCCCCACGGTCAGCGCTTCTCAACCAGGCAGGACCAGCCCAGAAAACGAGCCGGGACACCGGGAGCTTCGTCGAACCGGAATTCGTGCAAATCCAGGATGTGAAATGCCAGGCCGAGTTCGTCACGTATCTGTTCTTCCGTCACGACCGGCGGCCCCGGATCGTGCGGCTCGCGTGCGTTACCGGCCAGGATCAGACCGCGACCGCCGGACGCCAGTTGCCGCGCTACGGCCGGGGCATACTGTTCCGGTGCGCTGCGACGAACCGCATGGTAACAACCCCGATCGAAAAAGAAGGCGAACGGTTCCCTCAGATCGGGCAACTGGAGCACGTCGGCAACCACGAACTGCGCCTCCACCCCGGCGGCGCGGGCACGCTGTTCCGCTCGCTCGATCGCCAGCGGCGCCAGGTCGAGACCGGTGACGTCAAAACCCTGCTGGGCCAGCCAGACACTATTGGTTCCCGTTCCACAACCGATATCAAGCGCGCGACACGGCGCAATGTTGTACTGGCTCAATATACGTTGCAATTCCGAGGAAGGCCGCCCCGTGTCCCAGGGCAGGTTCCCTTCCCGGTAGCGCTCGTTCCAATCACTGGGTTCTGTCATGGTCTTGGCGATTCTGTATGACTCGATCAGCTTAGTGAGACACCGTCAGCAGACAACACGTATCGTATGCCACGCTGTTCGAGTCTCAAAGGTCTGCACAGTGGTGAGACGGAGCCGGCATGAAAATATCTTCGTTGCATTTCAATGAAGATCGCGAGTTGTTTTTATGAGCTTTGCGGTCGGAACACGGTTAATGTCTGAGGTGCATGACAGATCCAGATTTCCTCTTCTGTCAGCGCCACGCTCTGGGCAATCTCGTCCCCCAGTTCCTGAAGCTGTTGCCGCAGAGATTCCGGTGGTGCCTGCGGATCCTTGGGAAACAAAATTCGGATGACCAGTGTGCGTTCCTCATCAATCCGGTCCCCCAGAAACGCCCCATCGACTTCATACATCGAAAAGCCATCGATCGGCACCGCCTGTGCGACGCCCGCCTGCCGGTCCGTCAGTTTGGACCGCAGGTAATTGTACAGTTCCGACAGATGCTGGAGCTTCTTGGGAAGGTAGACTTCCACTGCCCAACTTTCTCGCATGTCAAATGGCATTTCACTGACTCCTTTGGAATCCAGATGAGTTGCACTGCCGGCAAGACATTGCTCACGAATCCCACTACATATTCTGTATGGCCTCATCGGTTCGCCGGGATGCCACTCTTCTCACAACGAAGCGAGACGACCATGGTGTGAGGAAACGAAAGGGAGTTCGAGTGAGTCCAGACTTATCGTGCTTCGACTGCCGCCTGAATTTTTTCAATCGCTTCTTCAGCACGGTCACTCTCTTCCCATTTCGAAAACTTATCGGCGGGGGCATCCCTGATGTGGCGCAACAGCGGCAATGCTGGCTGCGCAGGGGCACCAATTCTCCCGAGTGCAATCATCGCCTGGTACTTCACCTTGAATCCCTTGTCCCATGGAATGGTGAGGAGTTCCATCAGAAGGGGCACTGCGTCTTCCGCAACGGGACCACAGTGACCGATGGCTTCGATGATCAGACTGGGAGCCACATTCTCGAAAGAGATTTCCTCTGATTTCAATTTTTCAATGAGTACGGAAACAGCGGCCTTGGAGCCGATCAGGCTGAGTGCTTCGAACTCGCCGGAATCGGTCACCTTCGCAAATGCGGTTTCCGCAATCGGGGCATCCGGAGCGATTCGTACGATTGCTGTTGCGGCCCAACTCTGCGGCAAAGGATACTTGCTCTCATTCATGAGTTGGGTGAGTTCCGGGAGAGCAGCGTGAGCCGCGGGTCCGATCTCTCCCAGCGCGCGAATGATGTCTACTTGTACGGACGCTGGCCACCCAATGTCAAAATAGGCATCACCCCGAGTTTTCTTCGTATGGATCCGTTTTAACAACTCCTCCGTTGCCGAACTGGCACGCGGCCCTAGTTTTCCCAACGCCTGGACGGCGGCCGACATGATCTCGCCATCGTCATGGCTCAGACCTTCAAGAAGAATCGGAAGAGCCAGCGTCCCGGAGGGATCGGCGTCAGGCAGAGCGCTCAGAGCTGCGCTGCGTGTGAATTCACTCTTTTGAGTACGAAATGTTTCGACCAGAATGGGAACCACGACCTCTGGAGATCCGCCGACTTTCCCGATCGCATCGATGAGGGCATATTGAAACCCGTTCCATTCGTCGGCTTCCTGTTCATTGAGTTTCTTCAATAATTCCCGGAGTTTCGGAAACGACGACCGTGACACAGGACCAAGACACCCCAGGGTGAAAGCGGACCATTCTTGAATTTCGGGATTCTCGTTCTCCAGTGCCACGACAAGCCGAGGAACCGACGGGGCGCCGATTTTCACCAGTGCTGCTGAGGCGGCATCCTGGACTCTCGGACCGAAATACTGCACCTTGAATTCATGAGGGACGCCATCATCAGATAACGCGGCGATCAATGCGTCGATGGCCGGCACCGCCTGTGAGCCCAGTTTTCGCAACGTTCGAGCGGCGTCATACCGTTCCTCATCCGAACCGGAACGAAGCCGGGTCACCGCATCGGCAACCTCATCCGCCGGAGCAGGGACATTCTGCATCAGACAGAAAATGAACGAGAGAAAAAAGACGAATCGGATTGGCTGCATTTCTCTTTCCCTTGATGAATTTCGTCTGCTTTCGATCCGAGAGAAGCGAAAAGAACCCGAAAACGAATGAACCAACCCATCGAGTTTAATACCGAACGCCTGCGAGTGCGACAGTGGCATTCCTCCGACCGAAAGCCGTTTGCGGAACTCAACGCCGATCCGCGTGTTATGGAATTCTTTCCCTCTACCCTTTCGCCAGAAGCCAGTCATGCCGCGGTTGATCGGTGGCAATTCCAGATTGCGGAACGGGGCTGGGGATTGTGGGCAGTCGAAATCCGCAAAACCAGGGAATTCATCGGGTTCGTCGGTCTTCAGATACCGCAAGCCCCTCTTCCCTTCGCTCCCTGTGTCGAAGTCGGCTGGCGACTGGCCCATGCCTACTGGGGACAGGGATACGCCACCGAAGCAGCGAGAGCCGCTCTTCGTGTCGGATTCGAACAACTTCGACTCGAAGAGATCGTGTCGCTTACTGCGGTGATCAATCGCCGATCACGGGCCGTCATGGAACGGTTGGGCATGCGGGAAGACAACACGACGTTTCTGCATCCGAATGTTCCGGAGGGAAGTTCATTGCGTGAGCATTGCCTGTATCGGCTCACTCGGGAAGAATGGAGGCGACATCCCTCGTCGCAGTTCGAATAAACCTGTTTCTCCTGCCAGGATCACAAACTGATGCCCTATGTCATGGTGGACGTTGAATCGGACGGCCCCATTCCCGGGGACTATTCCATGATCTGTTTTGGGGCCGTCATCGTCGAACCGGAACTCAATCGGACTTTCTACGGACAGCTCCAGCCGATCTCGGAGAAATTCATTCCCGAGGCACTGGCCGTCAGCGGGTTCAGCCGTGAAGACTGTCTCACATTCGACGATCCGAAAACGGTGATGGAAGCGTTCGATCAATGGATCACGGAAAACTGTCACAGCCGGAAGATTTTCATCTCCGACAACAACGGCTTTGACTGGCAGTTTATCAACTGGTACTTCCATCATTTCCTGGGGAAGAACCCGTTCGGTTTCAGCTCTCAGAATTTGGGATCCCTTTACAAGGGGCTGCAGAAAGACACATTCGTCAATTTCAAGCATCTTCGAAAGACCAGACATACCCACCATCCCGTGGATGATGCCAAAGGGAACGCGGAAGCCCTGCTGCAGATGAAGGAACAGGGGCTGAAGATCAGTTTCGCGTAGTCCTCATGTGAACCTCCGAACATGTCCATGAGAACGGAGAATGTCATGTCCGATCCGTTACTGACCATTTCGAATCACCATGCCCACGGTTGCGGTGATCCGCCGATTGTTGATGATCGTGATTCCGACATTTACGTGGGTTACTTTGCAAATGCCTACGGTGAGCAATGGCTTTTCATACACCATCGCCGGAGTGGCGTCTCGGAACTCCGAGGCGGGGACATTGGCTGGAATTCACCGGTGCCGGTCCAAAACGGTTCCGTCCAAAATCTGATCCTGAGCCGTTCCGAGGCAGCCTGGCTGGCCGCCTGCTGGGACGCTGCGGTGAACGGACGGTAAGCCAGCACCGTATTTCCCACTGAATACTGCATCACACGATGACGGCCCCTGGTTCGGGAAACGGGTCAGAGGCGTTTTTCGTGCGGGGCGCAGAAGGCTGATCCGTTGTTCCTGAGTTTCCACTTACACCAACGGGCTTTTCTTCTCCGTGATCCGCGGACATTGGGGAGCCATCTCGTGGTTTAAGGAAATGTATTCCTGCCATTTCTCCGGAACATCGTCTTCATGATAAATTGCTTCAACGAGACATTCCGGAATGCACGCTTCGCAATCGATGCACTCATCCGGATGGATGAACAGCATCGATTCCCCTTCATAAAAGCATTCCATCGGGCAAACGACCACGCAGTCGGTATACTTGCAGCCGAAGCAAGGTTCGGTGACGACCATCGCCATGATTCATTCCTCCAATTGTGGGATTTCGATCTCGTTTGGGAGGAAATGCAGATTCCCGCGAAGGACCGGACACGATTTCCAAAGAATTTTCTGAACATTCAATTCTGTGCAGCCCTCAATGCTGGAACTCTCGACCAATCAGGAACTTCTGGATGCCTGGCAGGCCGGGAATGAACATGCGGCGCAGGTTCTCTATCAGCGTTACATGGTCCGACTGACCGCACTGGCCCGCAGCAAATTGTCCCGAAAACTGGTCCGCCGGCTCGATCCGGACGACATCGTCCTGTCTGCCTGGAGAAGTTTCTTTGTCGCGGTGAATGCGGGACGAGTTCTGGTTCCCGAAGATGACAATCTCTGGCCTCTGCTGGTGACTCTGACGATGCGCAAACTGTCACGTCAGGCCGCACGGCATGTTGCGCAACGGCGAAACATGGGGAAGGATCTGAGTCAGGACGATCAGATCAACTGGCAGCAGATCTTCTCCCGTGAGCCCTCTCCGCAAGAAGCCGCAATGGTGGTCGACGAAGTGGAATCCCTCCTGTCGCAACTGGATGCCACAGACCGCGAGGTGCTCTCCCGACGTCTTCAGGGAGAACAGCAGTCCGAGATCGCCGCAGCGCTGAACTGTTCCGACCGGACTGTCAGAAGAAGCCTGCAACGGATTCGGGAGCGGTTTCTCCAGCAGGACGACACCGTTGATCGAGTTTCTCCCCGGTTCCCTTCAGCAGAACCAATTGCAGACGATGCGGCAGTATCGAACGATCCTATCTCGTCAGCCACCATTACCGATCAGAAACCGACCATCGACTATCGAGACCTGCTCTTAAAGAAACTGATTGGACAGGGAGCCTTCGGCAAGGTCTATCAGGCGTTTCAATGGTCCACGCAGAGCATCGTCGCGGTCAAATTTTTGAAAAAGCGGTTCTGGAATGATCCGCGTGCCGTCCGGAGTTTGCTGAACGAAGTCTCGCAGGCAGCCTCTCTTTCGCATCCCCACATGGTGCGCTCTCTTGGTTGGGGACACTCTCCTCACGGAGCCCCTTTTCTCGTCATGGAATGGATCAACGGTTCCAGTCTGCAAGAGTTGTTGAACAATCACGTCTTCGATCTCTTAGAAATTCTGAAAATCGGGAGGGCCGTCGCCGATGCCGTCGCGGCAGCCCATGCGATCGGCATCGTGCATGGAGACATCACGCCCTCGAATGTCCTGCTGTCCGCTGAGGGAGTTCCATTTTTGACGGACTTCGGATTCGCCCGGTCACTCTCCCAACCGCAACGATCCTCCTTGGGGGGAACACCGGGATTTCTGGCTCCGGAACAGATTTCCGATGCCTTTGGCCCGGTCAACGAGCGAACGGACGTGTACGGTTGGGGAGGATTGATGCACGCCCTGATCACAGGCCATCCCCCCTGGACAGGAAGCGACCTGCCGGACATTCTGGCAAAGACGCTGTCATCGCAGACACCTCCTCCGATTGTCGATTCTGCCGTTGAAATCCCCAAGGAACTCCACCAACTGATCCGGAACTGTTTGAGCAAGGAACCTTCTGAACGCCCTGCCACCATGAACGAAGTCCGCGATGTCCTGCAATTCATTTCCAATCAGGTGAACCTTCCTTTGAGATAAGTTGTCCGGACGGAAGAATCCGACTCGGGGACTTCCATCTCTCCACAAACATCCGGAGGTGTGCCATGAGATCCAACTTCATCACATCTGTGTCATGGGGCCTGTTCTTCTGCTGACCAGATTCGTTGTTGCTTCCGGTAACTCCGTTCTTTTCATCAGGTTCAGGCTCACTCTCTTCCTCTGCCCGCTGGCAATTGTGCAGCGCCGCTCTCTGTGCGCGCTGATTTCTTCCTGAAACCGATGAGAGAGATTCATGACATTCAGCAAACGTCAGCGCGAGCAGATGCGCGCTGTGTGGGGAACTCCGTGAGGACGACGGCATCGATCCCCGGCATTTCTTCAAACCGGCTCAAAAACGCGACAAAGAGGACCGAAAAGCGAAACAACTCTGCCGCCAGGTACACAAGACGCTGGAACAAGTTCTTTCCGGAGAGGTTCAGGACGAATCTCTGAACGGCCTGAAAATTGTTTCCATTGTTCCGGGAAGCCGCTCGGCGCACGATCGGCATCGGCCAGTTCGAAGGGCAACTCCACGGAGTCTGGTACGACCACCGCCGCAGCCATCAGCTTCGCGAAGAAGCGCCGCAGGCGTATAAGAACATCGACGACGTTTTGCGTGCCCAACGGGACCTGATCAAAATCACTCGCAGACTTCGTCCGGTCTTGTGTTACAAGGGGACGTGAAACAAAAAAGATAATGAGTTATGGTGACGCGCGGTGATTCCGTTTCACACCACCTCAATCGACTGAGCGTTCGAGGTTCTGATGGGCACACAAGAACCAATTGGATGTCTGGGGATAATACTTCGCCTGCTGGGAATCGATCTGAGAGGTCGATCTCCGGCGGATGATCAAGAACTTCCCTACCGTCTCCGTGATGATTTTCTGTCAGCAGCGGAACTCTCCTTCTTTCGCGTTCTGGCCAGCGTCATCCAGAATAAGGCAGTCATCTGTCCGAAAGTACGGTTGGCCGACCTGTTCTTTGTCGCCCGACCACGCGAAAATGCGTCCTATCGCAACAAGATCGACCGGAAACATGTGGACTTCCTGCTGTGTCATCCGGTGACTTTGCAACCACTCCTGGGAATCGAACTGGACGACTCCAGCCATGCGCGATCCGCTCGGCAGGAACGGGACCAGTTTGTGGACTACGTTTTCAAAGTAGCCGGTTTACCACTTTTTCGCGTCCCTGCCCGTTCAACCTACTCCCCCAACGAGCTTCTCGGCCTGATTGCTCCCCACCTCTCGGATTGTGCTGCTTCTCTACCAAATCAGGAGATTGGGGAGACAGATCAAGTTCCGATTTGCACAAAGTGTAATCTGCCCATGGTCCGCCGTGTTTCCTCCAAAGGGCAACGCATTGGCCAATCATTCTGGGGATGTCCGAATTACCCGAAATGCCGCGTGATCGTTTCGGACTAAGCCTAATCGAGAATCATATAATGCGGGACTTTACAGGAAATCGAGTGCTTTTTTGTGTGGCAATGCTTCATCTCCCGACAGTCTGATCCCTGATCATCGCTACAAAAATGCGACATCATCTCGACTTCGTTGAGGCATTGGCAGGCAACTATCGGCGCTCTGCTTCAAAACTTCAGGATATTGAACGCAAGAGATGTTCCAGACAATCTGAGTTCGAACCCAGATCGTTGAGATTCTTGGGAACTCTTGGTAAGGTTTTGCGACTCGCCAACAGAAATTTTCAGTCAGGTAGAGAGTGTCGATGATGAGCAAGGATGGATTCGTTCGGGTGAAAGAGGCAGCCAAAATTCTCGGTGTTTGTCCAAATACGGTACGGACATGGGGAGCTGACGGCAAATTGAAGGAGTACCGTCATCCATTCAATAACTACCGATTATTCAAACGAAAAGAGCTTGAGCGTGTCTTGAAAATGCTCCATCGCTCTGCCATTGAAGCTCGGTAGGAAATCGTAGTTCGGGGATTCAGCGGGCATAGCAGAATGACAAGAGACTCGAAGGGCTTCGAACCGGGTCAGGTGGCGCGCGTTCGACAACGGTGTTATTTGATCGAAGAGATTGTCCGCCCCCGACGGCAATCGGATAGTACGCTCGTTCGGCTTTCCTGTGTTGACGATGACAACCAAGGGCAGCCGCTCGAAGTTCTCTGGGAAAAAGAGCTTGATCCACAAATTCTCACAGCGGAAGCATGGGAAGAGGTTGCGTCGAAGGGATTCGACGATTCGAGAGTATTTGCAGCATACTTGCACACGCTGAAATGGAATTGCGTTACCTCAACAGATCCGAAATTGTTTCAATCCCCCTTTCGGGCCGGAATTCGACTCGATGCTTATCAACTGGAACCTCTTCGGAAAGCCCTTCGTCTTCCACGGGTTAATCTTTTCATTGCAGACGATGTGGGGCTTGGTAAAACGATCGAAGCAGGATTGATCGCCAGAGAACTGCTGCTCCGTAAAAAAGTCCGCGAAATCATTGTTTCCTGCCCCCCATCCATGTTGCTGCAATGGAAGGAAGAATTGGAAGCACGTTTCGGACTCACATTCGAGATTCTCGATAAGGATTACATGAATCGAGTCCGGAGAGAACGAGGCTTCAGCATCAATCCATGGGACACTCATACTCGTTTTCTGGTGTCACACAGGCTATTGATCGATGAGGCTTACGCTGGTCCACTTCGTGATCATCTCGGCACATTCCGGAGTGGTTCCCTCTTGATCTTGGATGAGGCGCATCACGCTGCCCCAGCCAGCGGACAGAAGTACGCAATTGACTCCCAGATTACTCGGGCGGTCCGCGACTTGGCACCACGATTCGAACATCGGTTGTTCCTGTCTGCCACACCACATAACGGGCACTCCAACAGTTTCTCTGCTCTTTTGGAAATCCTTGATCCTCAAAGATTCTGTCGCGGCGTGCCAGTGACAGCCAAACATCGCGACGAAGTCATCGTGCGTCGTATCAAAGAGGACATCCGGGAGATTCAAGGCGGCTTTCCCAAACGCAAAATCGTACAAGTGACTATCAGTGGGCTTCCCAAGGATGCTCCAGAACTGAGACTTTCCAGACTGTTGGATGAATACCGCCAAACTCGTGAAGAGCGTCTCAAGAATGATTCCAAACGCAAGCAGGCTGCTTCCGGGCTTCTGATTGTCGGGTTGCAGCAGAGACTTCTCTCTTCCATTGAGGCATTCGCTCGCACACTCAAAATTCACCGCAATACGGTTAAAAAACAATGGGAGAAAATTCAATCAGAGGCCGTTAATGACAATGTTCCATCTCTTCCATTTGATTTGCTCACCGGCAGTGTTGATTACGACGATGATCGCGCCACACTGGAGGAAGATCAGCTGCGTGCGGAGGAAGATGCTCAGTTCGAGGCCGCATCAGTCGCGTCGCTGGGATCGCTCGAAGATCTGCCCTCGCAACAGCTGTTTGCGTCCGAGCAGAAAATGCTTGATGAAATGACCGATATTGCCGAGCAGGCTCGTGGTCAATCTGACGCGCGCATCCGAAAACTGATCGCCTGGATTCGTGAGAAGATGTGCCCTGACCTGGGCAAGTCCGGGGCAAAGTGGAGCGATATCCGCATTCTGATATTCACTGAATATGACGATACCAAACGATATCTGGTCGGGCGGCTTGAGGCCGCAATCGCAGGGAGCGACCGGTCTGATGAGCGAATTCATGTTTTTCATGGCCCTACGCCACCGGCAAAACGGGAAGTCATTAAGCAGGCGTTCAATACCGATCCCCGCAAGCATCCGGTTCGCATTCTGATCGCCACGGACGCCGCCCGCGAAGGGCTCAACCTGCAAGCTCATTGTCATAACCTGTTTCACTTTGATGTGCCGTGGAATCCCAGTCGGATGGAACAGCGAAATGGCCGTATCGATCGAAAGCTCCAGCCGAAGGACGAAGTTTTTTGTCATTACTTTGTCTACACGCAACGTCCTGAAGACCGCATCCTGCAGGTGCTGGTCCGAAAAACGGAAACGATCAAAGAAGAACTTGGCAGCCTCTCTCAGGTCATCGACGCCCGTCTGGCCAAGTCTCTCAGCCAGGGGATTCGTCATCGCTCCATCGACGCGTTAGAAAGCAAATTGGAATCAGTCGATCTGGACGAACATCGCCGTGCTGCCATCGAAGACGAATTGGAGGCATCGCGTGAGCGGCAACAGGCACTTCGTGAACAGATTGATCGTCTCCGAACACTGCTGGAAAACTCCCGAAAAAGCATCGGGCTCAACGATGAGCATTTTCGTTCAGCCGTCTCCTGCTCTTTACAGCTACTTGGTTCCGAGCAATTGGAATCGACGAGGTATGAAAACGGGCTCGAATGTTTTCTGTTTCCCGCTCTCGATGAACGGTCCGGAGCCGATCCCACCTGGGCGGAAACGATGGACACGCTTCGTGTTCCCCGTAAACGAGATCAGAAACTCTGGGAATGGCGGAAATCGTCACCGATTCGCCCGGTCGTCTTCGAAGATCCCGGCATCGTAGGGGACGATGTCGTTCATCTGCATCTGGAACAACGTGTGGTTCAGCGGTTGTTGGGGCGATTCACCGCTCAGGGCTTCGTTCGCCACGATCTTTCTCGCGCTTGCTTTGCACAAGCAACAGACTCAATTCCCCGTGTGATTTTGCTGGGGCGTCTCGCTCTTTATGGAGAAGGTGCAGCACGGCTCCATGAAGAACTGATTCCCGTCACGGCTCGTTGGATCGATCCTCAGATTCGTAAGGATGTCCTCTCACCTTACGCGAAGGATGCGGAAACCAAAACACTTTCGCTGCTGGAAAAATCGTTATTGAACACCGGTGGCTTGAAGCTGACTCCCGAAGTGGTCAGTCAACTTCAAGCGGCAGCTGCCGGAGATATTCGTGAATTACTTCCGCATCTTGAAGCTCGTGGTGATGAATACGTAGCCGACGCCACACAGAAACTGGCCGCCAGAGGCACTGCGGAATCGAAAGCGATGCGTGAAATTCTGGAAACTCAGCGAAAACACATCGGGGAGATGGTCAAACGCATTGACAAAATGAACCGTGATCAGCTGCGTTTTGATTTCGGCGACGATGAAGATGAGCTGGCCCAATTGGATGCAAATAAGCGGTACTGGATAAAACGTCTGGATGAATTGCGGGAAGAGCTGAAGACGGAGCCGGATCGCATTGAAAGCCTGTATCAGGTGAAAGCGACACGGGTTGAACCGGTCGGTCTGGTGTATCTCTGGCCGGTAACAGGATGAGCAATCATGGCAAAATCTCTCGAAGAACTTGCTCATCAGGAATGGCTTGGCTATGTGCAGCCTGTGGGCCTCATTGTGTCCATTCCGGCCATGCTGGAAGCCCAGTGTTACGTCAACAAGAACATCATGGCCGAGCATGCTCGCTTTCTGAGCTGCCTGCCACGAGAAAACGACCGGTCGATTCCGGAAGTTCGAGACCTGCCGGAGTTCGTTCAGAAGGTACTCGAATGGGAAGCGGCTGACCTCATTGCTGTGCCTGCACGTGGTATACTCACCGGTGAGATGGCATCTCTTGAAGTCGTACTCCCGCAGTACAACGAAACGCTGCGTCCCACGCACGCCGTTCCAGTCTTCAAACCGGCGGAGGGTCAGAATCCCTGGATGCTGATTGTCCAGGAACTGGCTGCAGGGAGTGACTTCGATCAAACCTCCGAAACTGATTCCGCCCGGTATTGGAACGCTGCTCCGCAGGCCAAGTTTGAACGCCTGCTCCGGGAAACTGGCACTCCCATCGGCCTGCTCTCTAATCGACGTCAACTTCGTCTGGTCTATGCTCCCAAGGGGGAATCCAGTGGTCATGCGACTTTCAATGTCGATGAAATGATGCAGGTTGCTGGTCGGCCGATGTTTGCCGCCCTGCAGATGCTGCTCTGCGCTGACCGCATGTTCTCACTGGGAGACAATCAGCGACTCCCCGCTATTCTGGAGAACAGCCGTAAGTATCAGAATACGGTTTCCACCCAGCTGGCCGAGCAGGTTCTGGAAGCCTTGTATGAACTGATGCGAGGATTTCAGGCGGCCGATGACGTTCGACGCGGGGAATTGCTCCGGGAAGTTCTTGCTAACGATCCCAACCACGTCTATTCCGGGCTGCTCACGGTCCTGATGCGTTTAGTGTTTGTGATGTATGCCGAAGATCGGGATCTTCTCTCCAGCGATCCGATTTACTCCAACCACTACTCCGTCACGGGCCTGTTTAATCGGCTGCGAGAGGATTCCGGCCGTCACCCCGACACGATGAATCAGCGGTTCGGAGCCTGGTCTCAGCTCATCACGCTGTTCCGCCTCATCTATGAGGGGGGACAACACGGCGATTTCAAGATCCCCGGTCGCAAAGGATATTTGTTCGATCCGGATCGATATCCGTTTTTGGAAGGACGGCAACGGAATTCCAGAGCGACGGATGAGTCATGCCCGGTCCCTCGGATCTCAGACGGCGTGATCTACAAGGTCCTGCGCAATCTTCTCATTCTTGATGGTGAGCGCCTCAGCTATCGGACGCTTGATGTTGAACAGATTGGCTCTGTCTATGAAACCGTGATGGGCTTCAATCTGGAAGTCGCTCAGGGGAAGTCAATCGCCATCAAGCCGGTGAAATCACACGGTGCACCAGCGACCATCAATCTGGACGAGTTACTTGCGACAAAAGCAAAAGACCGGGCGAAATGGCTCAAAGACCACAGCGATCAATCGCTCGGGAAGGAAGCTGATAAGCTACTCAAGGAAGCAGAAACCGTTGAAGAGCTTTTAACGGCTCTCGATAAGAAAATTCAGAAGAAGGTTACTCCGCGTGTCGCTCCCCAAGGGGCGATCGTGCTGCAACCGTCCGATGAGCGTCGTCGTAGCGGTTCACGTTACACTCCCCGTTCGCTCACCGAGCCGATCGTTCGCACGACCCTGGAACCGATCCTCAAGCAGCTCTGCGATCTCACGGCGGACCTCCCCGAAGTGTATCAACCCTCGCGAGAAGATAAAGAACGCTACACAGAGGGTGAAATCGCATCCCGTGTCCGGACTTCAGAAAAGACGATCGAATACGCAAAACTCGCCCGTGATGTCGGCACACCGCATCCTTCGCAGATTCTGGACCTGAAGATTTGCGATCCGGCAATGGGGTCCGGCGCGTTTCTGGTGGAAACCTGCCGACAACTCGGTGATCACCTGCTTGATGCCTGGGCGGCACACAATCTGCCGCCCACTGATATTCCGCCCGATGAGGACGAAGTTCTCTATGCACGTCGTCTCGTCGCGCAGCGGTGTCTGTACGGTGTCGACAAGAACATCATGGCGGTCGATCTGGCGAAGCTGTCGCTGTGGCTCGTAACACTGGCTAAGGACCATCCCTTCACGTTCCTCGACCACTCCCTGCGTCACGGCGATTCGCTGGTTGGCCTCACCCGCAAGCAGATCATCGGTTTTCATTGGGAACCGAAAAAGCAGAAGCAGTTCGGCGAAGACCTGATTCAAAAGCGACTCGACAAAGCCACGGAAGCCCGCGCTAAGATCCTGAATGCCCGCGAAGATGTACCGTATCGCGATCAGGAAACGCGGATGGCAAATGCAGAAGAAGCACTCAGTGCCGTACGCCTCACCGGCGACGCCTGCGTGAGTGCGTTCTTTTCCGGATCGACTGCCAAGGAACGTCAAACACGCTGTGAAAAACTCTTCGATGACGTCGTCCACTGGTACAAGAATGGCTTCGACATCAATCACCGTGGCCCTATTGCCGCAGCGGCTGCAGAGTTGCGACGCGGTGAGCATCCGATTCCACCGTTCCACTGGGAAATTGAATTTCCAGAAGTGTTCTCACGTGAGAATGCAGGCTTTGACGGGTTTGTTGCCAATCCGCCGTTCCTTGGTGGTCTCAAAATCTCTGAGCACATGGGTATTTCATACTTCAAATGCTTGACCGAGTTTTACACGCCAGCAGCATACACTTGTGATCTTTGTGCATATTTCTTACGCCGAATGTTTCATCTACTACGGTTGAACGGGTGCCTCGGAACATTGGCCACCAAGACTGTTTCGCAAGGAGAGACTCGCGCCGGGGGGCTTCAAATCGTTTGCAAGGAAGGTGGTTCAATTTTCAATGCCACGACGCGGTTAAAATGGCCAGGCGCCGCATCCGTCATTGCGAGCATCGTCCATGTATGTCGTGGTGCCTCGCTTGTTTAGCACATTCTCAATGGCAAGCAGGTCCTTAGAATCAGCGCATACCTCTTTCCAAGCGGCCCTGATTCGGCTCCTTTGCCACTCACCGCAAATCCTTACTTTTCGGCTGGGTGCAACGTGGCAGGACAAGGATTCGTCTTTGACGATTCAGACGACAAGGCCAATTCATTGGGAAAGATGCACGCAATTCTTGCAGCGAGTCCCCAAAGTAAAGAAAGGATCTTTCCATACATTGGCGGATCGGAACTCAACACGAGTCCAACTCAAACGCCGTCTCGATTTGTAATAAATCTCAGTGACTTAGAAACGGAGGACGATCTTAAACATTGGGCTGAACTTGCGAAACTTGTAAGAGAAACAGTGAAACCACAGCGAGACGCCCTTGGGGGAAACCCAAACAACGCTCGCTTGAAGCGAAAATGGTGGGCTTACCATGCCCATCGTCCGGAGCTGTCATCGCGCCTCTCAGGCATGACAAAGTCACTTGTCATCGCGAGAGTAAGTCAATCTTTTGCATTTGTTTTTGTTTCATCGCAGCAAATTCTGAGCGAGAAAGTTGTCGTCGTCACAACGGAATCGTGGGGCGCTTTTGCCTCACTACAGTGCCGAGTTCATGAGATATGGACTCGATTCCTGTGTGCGACACTCAAAGACGACCTGCAATACACGGCTTCAGATTGCTACGTGACTTTCCCAATGCCGACCGATTGGGAGCAGAGGAAAGATTTGGAGACGGCAGGAGAACGATATCACGACTTTCGTGCGGAATTGATGCTCTGCAGTTCGAATGGTCTCACGAAGACTTATAATCAATTCCACGACCCAGGCGATAAGTCGCTAAAAACTCAGAAGCTGCGGGAGCTTCACGCTGCGATGGATCGAGCCGTGCTAGAAGCCTATGGTTGGCGAGACTTGGCCGATAGAGCCACGTGCGAGTTCCTCCTCGACTATGAGGAAGAGGAAGAAGAGGCAGGAAAGGAATCCAAAAAGAAAAAGCCCTGGCGCCTCCGCTGGCCCGACGAGTTCCGAGATGAAGTCCTCGCCCGCCTCCTCGAACTCAACGAACAACGCCACAAAGAAGAACTCCTTCTCGGTCAAACTGAAAAGCCTACCAATAAGCCAAAGGAACCGAGCAAATCGAAGAAGAAAGCTACAAAGCCCGCTGCTGCGGCCGACCAGACGGACTTGTTCGCCGAAGTTGAACTGACTGAAGCCGATCGAATGGTCTTGATCGTGGCGTCGGCGTGGGGTGAACAAACATGGGTCGGGCGAAAGCTGTTTGGGGAAGCTCTTGTATTGTGGGTGTAATACTCTGAGAATTCGGCACACAGGTGATCCAGATGCCGCTTGCCGAAAACAATGAATCTGGAAAGGCATTCCAGCTTGATCGTTTCAATGAACCGTTCACAGCGTCCATTCAAATTGGGACTTGCCTTGGGTAACGGATTGGTTCGCAAGCCTCGGGATGTTAAGACCTTCGTGAATTCTTTGCTGAACTTGGCATCCCGGTCGTGCATGATGATATCCGGCTTCACCTCACGACCCGCCGTCTCCTCCAGGAACCGTTCCGTTTGCTCCACAACCCAGGCGGAATTCGGATGTTCGGTAGATGTCGAGACAATGACTTCCCGCGAGGTCATGCAGAGCCAGACCAGCACATACATATCTTTCAGGCCACGATTCGTCACGGTTTTCACACTGAAGAAATCACAAGCCCACAACGTCTCTTTGTGGCGTTCGATGAAGTTGTTCCAGGTGTCCGAGGTGCGATCGGGGCTGGGTAGAATCCCTTCCTCCTTCAGAATATTTCGGACCGTCTGTCGGCTGATCTTTTTGATACCCAATTTTCGTAACTCGCCGACGATACGGGTCAGCCCGAAATTTGTCACAGTCGCTATCTGCAATACGAGCTCTCTGATTTCACGCGGCTTGCGTTGACCTCCTTTGGGGTTCTTCTTCCGCTTTGGCTGACCTTCATCACGCAGCCACCGATAGAACGTGCTGGGGCTGACGATCGTAATCAGTTCTTCGACGGCGCGGCCGAGTGCTTTGCCGAACTTGATCAGCCGTTCCCGTTCATCTCGACGGGTATGCACCTGACCGGGCAAACGGGATCTCAGGGGGTTACACGGTGTTCCGCAAGCAAATGGAAGCCCTGGCCGCCTGCCGCCTGACCATTGGCATGACGGCCGAGGGGAGGGTGGTCACGGTCGATGCCAAGCCGATCAAACGGTTTGAGGCGTGGCTGCACCATGATGGGCAACAGCAAACGCTGTGGCCCGGAGTTCTGGAATTGTCCCTGGACTTTTATGAGACATTGACCCAACATGCCGTTCCGCTCGATCACCGGGCGCTGGCCGCTCTGAAACATTCGTCCCTGGCCCTGGACATCTACACCTGGCTGGCCCACCGGCTCTGCCGGATTCGGCAGCCCAACGGGATCATGCTCAGTTGGAACAACCTCCGCGACCAGTTCGGACAGGAATATGCGACTTCCAAGGATTTCAAGCGGGAGTTCAAAGCCGTTCTGCGGAAAGTGTGGCTGGTGTACCCCGAGGCCCGGATCGAGGAAGTCATCGGCGGTCTTCGGCTCTACGAATCCCCGCCGCCGATCAGCCGCACTCGGATCAGTTTGGCCGGAACTGGTCCAAAACCCTGACCTGTGGATAACCTGGCAGAGGGGAAAAGTTATCCACGCTGAATCACCCCCCGCCGGTGCGCTGAATTACCCCCCTCTGTTCGGGGCAATCCTGCGCTGAATCGCCCCCCCGTAAAACCTATAGTGATTTACCTATAGTTTTCTTCCTGTAGTTGGTGGCGGGTTCTCTGGGGATAAGCCGTTGAAGTGGCGGCGGTTTCGGATAAACCGACCCGCCAGAATCTGCCGATCGGTCGAAATGGGCATTCAGGGGGAGGGCGTCATCTGCGGTACCGACATGCCCCTTAATCGCATTCCGAGGGGGCAAGGAGCGACGAAAGCTCCTGTCTCCTACACTACCTGTCCAATGGGCAAGATTTGTCTCTTTTCTGGTTACTGAAAGTGTTTTAGGAGCCTGTACGCAATGACCCTTGAAGTTTCCAGAGGTTCTCAGCGACTAACGCCCTCACTTCTTCGTCGCTAACTCCCCAGATTTCGCCGAGCAAATGCTCAGCCAAAACAACGTCCCACGGATACGAAGGTCGACCGTTGATCTCTGTGAATGGGGCATCTGTCTCTGTCAGGATGCGTGATCGAGGTATTCTTGCAACCAGCTCTCGTCCTTTCTTGGATGTCAACATGGGCGAGCCAACGCTGAACCAGCATCCACAGCCTAAGGCTAATTCAAGATCCCGAGTCGTTCCAGAGAACCAATGAAGCACCGGCACTCCCGCATCCGGGTGATTCTTCAAGCAATCGAGCACAGGCAATGCGGCCCGACGACTGTGGATTGACAAGATGCGTCCGCCTGCCGATGAGCAAGATCGAAGGATATGCTCGAAAACTTTAACTTGGGTGCTCCAAAATGGACGTAGTTCCGGTGACCCGTCGAGTCCGACTTCTCCCACCCATGTCACTTTCGGAAGATGGAGATCGAATATCCCAAGTTCCGAAATGCGTTCTAGTGCCAGTTGAGGGTGAAGCCCGAGTGCAGTTTCAATTTCTGGAACGCATTGAGCTAAGCCAGACGTACCGGGCCAAGCGGATGGTGTCGTCGTTACAGAGACGACAAAGACGCCCTTCACAATAGCGCCGTCGATTACTTCCCTGGGTTTGGGAAATAAATCAACATGACAGTGAAGGTCTATCATTTCACACCAGCATTTTTAAGGAATGCTCCAACTTCGGCAATTCCTCGTTCTGCTACTTTTTGATATGGACTCGTATCTGTGATCATATCAGAGGCCAGACTAGAACCCAACAATGAATCGATCCCCGATTCTTCGACAATTTCAACAGCCATGAATGCTGATCGAACATCGTCGAAGCCTGCGTGGTCACTATCATTGCGTCCTAGATCTCCGTATACATAGATGGTTTGATCCTGCTGTGGCCAGCGATGAAAGGCAGCCCGCCGAATCATGCATGGAACACAACGACCACAATGTCTAAAGCCGTTTCGACGATACCGTCCACAGCTTGTCGCCAGATGCGCATTTGCGATCAGATAGTCCTGATTGCCGCATTCCGCGAGCATTTCACCCTTGGTTTTGAACTGATAAGGATTGATTAGATCCACCCGGATTCCTGCATTCCAGAGTAGCTGTTGGAAGAGCGACAAGAAAACGGGGTGGGTTGTACGAGTGCTCAGACTTCCCAATCGCCCATCCGTCAGTGGTGGATTGATCGAAATCAGCCCATTCTCGCTCACGTAAAGTGATACTGATGCTCCATCGAGATAATTCCGAACGGTCGTTGCTGCAAGTGCACCGTACACAAGAAAAATAAAGGATCTAGCTCGTTGATTAAGGTCATTGGTCTCAGCCCAATTGACATTATGATTTAGCTGTAAGTGCCGCAACCCGCCACCGAGTTCAGTTGCGAACTTCGTCTGCTTGTCAGCATCGCCCAGAACAATCTGACTAACAGCGAATGTTCGAACGCCTCTCGTGATCAAATCTATGACGCCAACTAGGCTGTCAACACCGCCGGACAGTAATGCCACAGCCTCTTCGTTCGGAACGATTCGCTCCTTTGGTGACGGCGGCTCAAAGGCAGTTGGAACGAAAGAGATTGACCAAATGTCCGTTGTAAGGAATTGGAGAATGCGTTCAATCAACTGCGACTGTGTTATCCAGAAATCAGCGTCCGAAACCGCGACTGAAAGTTCGATCTCCCGCGTCCAGCCGTCAGGAGTGTGCGGCTTAAGCACAGCCGTGTCGGCCGCGATTACCGACAATGCTAGCGATAGTAGATCCCATCCTCTAGTAGAAAGTGTCAATCCTTGGCCGGCGATTTCCTCCGCCACGGCAGCTCCTACTGAAACCATCTCCGTCGCGTCTCCACGCCCATAGAGGAAGACAGGAAGGGTCATTTCAGATACTTCTGGCAGAGATGTCCGAGTCGGTGTGCAGATCAGTTTCATTCCGCGTATCCCGCAAAAACGTCTAGTGAATCAGAAAGGGCACGGCTGACGAACTGAGATATCTTCATTCCATTCAAAGCTTGACCCGTTTGGCTCAGTTTGCGGAAAGAAGCAGAGACTGTCTCGCGGATGTAATCTCGGACTTCCTTCATCCGGGCCAATGCGACTGTAGCTGAGCCTGCTTTGGTTTGAATTGTATTCCCGACATCCAAGATAAATCGACGATAGACATCCATACCTACAAAACGTTCGATCACAAAAAGACGTTGCTCTTCCGACAGATCAAGGAGATCAGCATCGGGAAACGTTTGCAGTAAGTCTGAGAGAGCGTCGTTGATCGAGTTCCGACTCGCTTCAGCATCCTGCGTACCATTTACGGGGCAAGCGATCTCAATAACGACATTGATGATCTCACGTGCGGACCGTCCTTGAAGTAATGCGGCATCGAGTGCTCGCCCCTCTCTGGCGGAAACACTCTTTCCACCTAATGCTGCATAGAGTGAACCGGCAGCCCTTGCCGTACCAGACAACCGCCGTGTTGCTGTTCTTGAGCCACCGAGTCCAGTCTTTACATAACGCCCGACACCTTGCCTCATGGCGTTTTTGTCACCCGAGCTTGCGAACTTCCCTAACGACGTGCGCGTCGATCGAAATCGGGCAGGCGGCGCCAGTGGCTCTGCATCCGATTCCGGCTTCTTTTCTTGAGGGTCCTCGCCGGAGTCGCCGTTATCGGCCTCTGATTCGGTCGGCGAATTATCGTCACTACTCGGTTCCACCGAATCTGCCCAAGGAGGAACCAACGGCACGCCAGATGGCGACCCGGTGCTTGATCTAGACGTGCCCATTGTTGCGTACCTTTTGGATTGCCTTCTTCACGGGCCCAGAGATTCCTTTTTGATGCTCCCATGCCGCGAACAGCTTTTCCGCCCACGGTTCGCTGGACACTTTGGGAATCAGTGACGCAGTAACCTGCTGCACAGGCCGCCTCTGTAGAAATGCAGCTAGCCGCTCTCCTTGGCTCGCCTCACAGCGAGTAATAACCAAACAGGCGTCCAAGATTGGTGGCACACCCCAGTCCTGAATTTGTTGTGCGTTTTCGAGCAACTTGTCCAAAATGAATGTCAATTCAGGACGAGGTAGGGAGCCAAGACGGTTCGTAAGGGCCTGTGCCATATCTGGATGTGCAATTAAAGCTCCCAGCAAGTCGAGGCCTTCGGACGAAAGGCGATCCGTGGGTGTGATCAGGGGGGCATGCTCTCTGCTAACGTACAAAGCTCCTCGCAGATCAAGTTGAGCAAGAAGCGGCGGCATCGTGAGCCATTCGCGAACGAAGCTGTCATCCCAATTAGGGGGAAGCTGAAGATCACCACCAGAATTAGAAGCTGCCTCCCAATCCACCAAAAGCGTAGGCTTCCCACCATCATTCTCATTAACTGACTTGACAAGATCCTTGTATGCATCCGGCGAACCGCAGCGTTCGAATAACAACAGTTTCGAGAGTACCGCTTCATCAACACTAATCCCATGCGAATTGGCAACAGACATACGGATCGAAAGCGCATTCAAAAATCTCTTGATGAGTCGCGGATTACCTTCGATGTGAGACGCGATTGTCATGAGAGGAGCGAGCCGATCTGCAACGTCGAAACGAGCGATGAGATCGTTCGAAAACGGCACTCCAAGTGTTTGCATAAAAGCACGGTCGACGCGTTTTCCCTGCCAACTTGAAGCAAGCTGCTTGCATACGGCCGCTCGAATTCTACCTTTAACGTCTTTTTGAAGATCGCATGATTCCACAAAGAGCAAAATCAAATATGCCCGCACCTCCTGCGTACCAAGTGGAGGAACGCGAATTGGCACTTGAATGAGTTTATCGAAATAACTGATAATATGTTTTTCGTCAACTCCTTCAAAATGCTTGCTGACTGCATGTTTAATCATCTCATCGTCTGCGGCGATAATAAAGGCAGTGTGCTTAAGGAACAGAAAGAGCCGAATTGCCTCCAATGTTGTGATGGTCGTTTCAGGAAGACAGCGATCGAGATCGTCGATGAGCACGATGAGCGTCACATCGAGTTCCGCAAGCGTCTGCTCGAACAGTTGGCGGATATTGTGAATCTCTTGCGGTGGAGAAGATGTGTGTTTCGTCTTCAGAAAGCCGCCAACTTCATGAGCCACCTTCTCGACAGTATCTCCCGCTGACTCCAAGGTCTTTGTGTCTGCTGTCTTGAATGCGACACCGGTACCGAGCCTGAAGGCCTCGCCAAGTAGGCCAACAGGTGGAAGACCCAAGGCAGTTGCAGCGGCGGTTCCCACTGTCAATTTTGCTAATCTTAGCCAATCAACCCGCGCTAATAGATCAACTGCTTGTTGAACTCCCGTATTTCGCTTCTCAGCTTCAATCTTAAGAGTGCCTGCAATTACCTCCAAGAGTGATGCCCGCACATCGTCGTAGCCTTGATATAACCAGGCATTGAACTCGACGAAAAGATACTTCGCTGGATCGGTGTCCCGTTTGGCCAAGGAACTTCGAACCAGCTTGATCATCGAGGATTTGCCGACTCCCCAAGCCCCTGACACCCCAATCGAGACTGGCTTACGATCAGCTCGAATGACGACTTCTGCGACTGTGTCAGCTACGCTCTCAAAATTGAGGAAATCAATTTCCGTTTCGTTGTCTGGCCACATGAGGGAATCCTGTCATGTTGAGGTGCCTGACTTCAATGATAACGCTCCGTACTCTTTATAAAACTGCCTAGATCCTGATTCATCCCACCTCCCTTTACATGAACTGGCTGGCCTAGCGACCTCAAAGATTTTCCATTCAGAGTGATTTGTACCTGGCAATTTTCCGACTTCACTCCACCGGATTTCTTTTGAGAATTATCGCATAACTTCTTTGCTGGACATATTATGGTATTGCGTCAATATCTACACGGTCAGTGCATTGCATTGATGAAGGCAGACAGCATTCGAAGTGGAACTCCCGAGGTCATGCGTTCATCTGGAAAATGAGTCATTAATCAGGTTGTACTCGGGGAAGCAGGAAGTGTTTGATGACTTTGAGTAATCCTAAACCAAACGGCCCTTTTTAGGGACCTTCTTCATACCACCAGTTCTACTGGTGGTTCTGTTTTTATAGTGCCTAGAATGAAAGGTCTTCACACATCACTATTTCAGACAAATTCCAAATGGGAAGGCGTTACCACTTCGATTTTCTGGTCCGCCAAATGGCACTTGAGTCGGTTTACGGGAGGCAACCAACCTCTTTGCACGATCGAAGGCAGAATCAACATAAAGAACGGAACTGTTGTTCTGATTTTCCCACCAATTTGCGGCTGCTTCGATCAAGCTGATTGTGAAATATCCGCCATTCAATGGATCTTCATAAGAGTACTGATTAGGGGAGCATCCATACATGAAAAAAGTGCCCGGGTTTGCATTGGAGATTGCTCGGTCAAAAGCATCACGATACTGCGCTCTAGTGTACTGTTCAGCCGCGCGTCTCTCATATTTCTGAGCAGCCTTTACGGATTCTGACATATTTACAACGATTTTTTCAACGACGCGACAGGCATCACAAATCAAGATATTTTTCAGTGAAGAGGGCTTCAATTCGTCCCATATCATATCTTCACCAGACCCAACGACTATTTTTTGCGCCTGCCGACCATATTGGTCCTCCTCAATACAACCATGCCCAGAGAACGATACAAATGAGAAATCACTGCTCCCGCAATTAGAAATTGCTGATCGAACCTGCAGTGGAGAAGGATTGTGAAGCTCGATGATCTCATCTTCATTCCACGCTCCTCCAATATTGCTTTCTAGCCACTTCTTGAGCCTGATCACATCGCGTTCAGGTCCGGTCAAGGGATTCTGTCCTTTGGCTTTTCCAGCCTCGATTAATAATGCCTTACGCTTCATTGAATTTCTCCCCGCTTTCTCAATTCATCAATGATTGACTGAATGTACTGACGGAAGGGTTCATCATACTCCAAATTTTCTCTGTCATGCTTCCACCAGACATGATGAAGTCGGATGGTCTCACGGATATGGTAATAACTTTCGATGGCTTGACGGTTACCGTCAAAGTGATTGAACATGAACTGCAGTGTGTTAAAAACGAAGCAACAATATGTCTCATATCGCTCTTTACAATGCTGATGGCCCAAGCAGTTAGGGTAGCTGGAAGGGAATCCATCACGCTCTAAATATGGATACTCCATCGCGAATTCAATCATGCGAAGAATCAAACCATCCAGTGTGTTTCGATCTTGAGTCTTTTCTGCTTGTTTCGCAATCTCCCGTTGGGTCTTGTTGCTGCTGTATGCTGTAAACCATGTGATGACAGCGCCGATTATTGCGCCAAGAAGTCCACTGATTGCCTCACCATTGATCGGCATAGCCATCCTTCCCCAAGGGCACTTGGAACAACCCGTAGATGTTTATCAATTATCTCAATGCTCTTTATCCTTAGGAGGATTTAGATCTATCGCATGAGGGATAATACTCTATTTCGGATTTTGAATTTCTCCCTTTTCATTTTGAGTTTTCTACATCTACTCTTCTTGAGGATCTCTGCACCTTCTTCTCCGTCGCATTTGGAACCGCGTGAAGAGATGACTCTCGCTTGCTTCAGTCCTTCCTGTTGGCCCATCTCCCGTCGTCGCGTTTCGATATGGTTCGATCATTCTTCTCGATTTTATAGTATCTCAATCAAAAGGATCTGCTTTAGGTAGTTCATTTCCAGCGATTCATATCCATCCAGATAGATGCATTCAAGGCTAGAACGAAGAAAACTCTAAAATTGCAACATCGATGATCAACTGTTGGCATTGTGGATGCCATACTCTGGCACTTCATGCGCATGCGAAGCATTCTCGCAGCATCAAAAAGCTGCTTCCCCCAAAGCATTCGATGTACCGATCTCCAATCATGTACTTGTCGAATAGCAGGGGAAGGCCTATAATTCCAGCGTGACCTGTGTGTTGAGAACACGTCCTCAGCCTCGATGCGTCATTTTCTCCATCTTATCTATCCCATCGTGGGTCACGAATCGCACGCTCCAAAGCTCGCCATAGCTGCGCCAAATTGGGATCAACTCTTCGATCAGGCTCCATACGTCCCAGCGCGGGTAGACGACTGAGAAACTAGCCAGCGCATCCCCCAGTGGCGAGCCGGTCAAAAGATCCACTTCGAGGGCACGAATGTCCTTCTCGCGGTCAGGGTGTCCGAATGCCGTACCGTAGAGCTTCGCCAACTCAACCATGTTTAACCATGCGCCCTGGCAGGCGACATGCGTGCGGGTATTAGGGGAGTAGTCCTCTGAATGATCCAGGTAGTGCTTGACTTGCCTAGCGCACACTGCCATCCGATTTCCTGCTTCCTGCACGCTGTGCTTGAACAGTGGGTCGGCCATGACCGATGCGGAGTTGCCACATGCCGCCAGCTCAGTCAGAACGATGCTTCCGTAGTACTGAGCAGTCTCTACGATCGCGAACGGCTGATTTCGCGGATCAGGCATTTCGGAAGCATCGTTCCTGAGTGCGTGATCTAGGGCGTGGCCGAACTCGTGGCAGATCAGATAGAGGGCATGCTGTTGGTCGATGTCCCAAGTGGTGGAAAGCAACCCGTCGGCAAAGACCGTAGCGAGGTCATCGAAAAGGCTGCATTGCAGCACGATGTCCGAGACAACGCTCCCCCCTTCAAATCGCGGAATGGTCTTGCCACCAGCGATAGTTGTCTCGGTGTTGGTGTAAGTTGCCCCTGCCTTGATCGAATTGACCGCACGACCAAAGCGATCAGAGCTGACCACGATCACCCGGCCGACCGTCTCCAAGTCGAGAGACACGCGGTCAGCGGCGTACCTCAGCACCTTCTCAAAGAACTCGAAAAGTAGGGGTTGCGGGTCGATTCCATCAATGTCACACTCTACATGCATGTCACACTCTACATGCATGAACAAACCCTCTAGACTGTGGGGAGTTAGGCTGCCATACACGCAAGATATTTGCGGGCACAGCTTAGACCTCAAGGCTTGGACCGAGCCAAATTTTACCCAAATGACGCGGTGCCTGGCAGTTAACGCTAATGACGTGCATCTGCTTTAACAAAAATCACCACCGCGAGTTCTCCATGTTGAGGACGAGGCCAACCTGTTGTCGGATCCCTCAGATCGACTCTTCCTTCCGGTTCACTCATAACAAATCTTTCACCAGCATGAACAATCGTAGATCCATGGCAGTTCGATTGCCACGTCGGAGTAGAGCTGGTTTAACTCCTCGAAAGACTAAGTAATTCGACATCTTCATATCCACAAAATTTTCTGTACATATCCATGATTTCACTAATTTGTAGATTCCGGTCTTACAAGAACGATGTCACTGGCAGTAAACCCGTCAGCGATGAACAACTCTGGTGTATTTTCTTCAGATATACTTTCCATCATCAATAGTGCTTTTGCCTGCTGAAAGGCTTTTTCAATTGAGTGCCCAAATCCAATTCCAGAATAGAATTGTGATGCAAAGGCTCGTGCCGCATCGTCTCCGACAGCTGTATTCATGCCAATTGCCGCCTCGACGTGTTCGACAACCGCTTCTGCCTGGGCATTTGAATAACAGGTATTGAAGAACACAAGTCGGATCGTGCCGGAGCAGGCCATCATCATTTGAACAATGGACTCTTTGGTCACAAATTTGGCGCTTCCGTGGTCATCTTGGAACACTATTTCATCTAGATCCGAGCCGTGGCCGCTGAAATGGACCACAGTAGGATTGAATTCATTGATTGCTTGGAGAGCATCTGCTGGCCGAATTGCCCAGCAAGACTGAAGCTTGACAACATCACGGTGCTTCGATGCTCGAATCATGCGGGAAATGCTACGTACTTCTTCGTCAAGCCGAAGCTGTATTTGATCGAGTGGATTTGCAGCAAGAAACAGGACGGTAATTTCTTCAGGAAGCTTTTTTAGCTGTTCGATTTCATTCATTGCAATCTCGTACTTTATGTCATGATCCTGAAGACGCTCACCAATAATATTGAGTTGAGCATCGTGCTTCTTCGCAAAGTCGGCAGACTGTTTTTGCCGTTTTTTTGCTTCGCTTTCCTGTTCCTTGGCAAGCGATTGTTCTGCATCACTGAGTTTTCTCTGTTCCACCGCAAGCTTCTTCTCGATGTCCGCAATTTTTCCTTCGGTGGTGGCGAGGTCTTTTGACTTTGACTCTACTTCGCGGAATTTGGACCGCATTGTTGACGCAGAACTCGTACCGCTCGCTGCCTTTGACGCAGCTGCGATTTTGGATTAGAGATTGGCGGCCTTTTTCGCAAGGTCACCCTTCTTCTTTTGTAGTTCCGCAATCTTTTGACGACTTGCGTGTGCTTGTCTTTGATGGTAACCGCTGGAAGACATATAATCAGTCGTTCTGCCAAGATTTTGAATCTGGAAACACGCAAGTTATTCAAGTCAATTACTGCGGGGAGAGGATCGCAACGACAGAACATCCGCCGCTCGAGCTGAACCGATTGTCCGGTGTGTAGATTGGCAGGGCATGAATCTTGAATATCCCCGTGACAGATCCCAACTGAAGTGTTCCTGAGCCATCTTGTGGTATCTGCGAAATTGAAGATGCATGAATCACTCCATCTTCAGGGATTGATTTGTCCTTTGGGATATGGCTTCCACAAGTGTTCTTGAACTTGTCATTGAGAATTGAGTAGTCCACGCGAAGCATCGGCACTGGAACTGATTGCGGAAAACTGTTAGCCGTTGCTTTGTGCCGGCGGATTTTTCTGATTTGACGCATCTCCGTCGGTTTCAGCTTCCAACTGAAGAACGCAGCCGCCAATGGTGCTGGATAAAGCTCAACCAAGCGTCGAATAGTTGCCTCAGGTGACGCCTGATAGTTTGCCGAAAGGGTCAATACCGCATCCGCAGTGAGCGTCATGGACAGAACACGATCACGAAACCACGGTGCTGGAAAGAGAAACTCTGATGCTGCGACATCACAGAGCGTCTCCAGCAAATCATTTGGATCTGCCCAATCCCGATCTCTGCCCTTCCGGCAGCGGACAGCAAGCTGATATTCTGGAAACAGCGTGTGGCCAATCTCGTGACCGATGCTGAACCGCTGACGTGTCAACGGACGATTACGGTTGAGCCGAAGCACAACACGACCATCGCCCGTTGGTGCAATCTCAGAATCTTGACTGAAACGGGGAGCATCTTCCGATTCATGCAGATCACGGAAACTGGCCATTGCGCTCATACTGAATGGTGGCTCCTCCCCAAAGAATGAGTGATAGTCATCAATGATGGAACGAGCCTTCACACGTACCGCCAGAGCTGGGTCGTCATAGCCCATTTCATCCATCACGGAGATGATGTGTGGGTGTAGATCGTCGCGTTGCTGCGACCGCCTCATCGTAACTAACCTCCCGTCGTTCGTTTCAATGTGCGATACAGGTCAAACCAGTCGTCTTTTGATTTAGGTTGTCCACCGCGAAACCGCATTGTCGCCAAGTCACGGATGTCGTCATCTGATAGCGGGTCACCGATTCTCTTCATCCATTTTCGAAATTCAATCAGTGATGGGCTGAGACTTACTTTTGTCTCATCGACTTGCACCATGGGCAATGACAAAAGATCTGCAATAGTGACGTTCAGAGCCCTGGCAATTCGCAACAGAACATCGGCGGATGGCTTCTTTAGCCCATTTTCATCGTTCTCCAGTTCCCACAGATAAGTTTTGGAAATTGTGGCCTCAGTCGCGAGTTCGTCGAGAGTGAGGCCGGCCCGCTCGCGCTCTTCACGAATGCGTTTGGCGAGCGACATGTCCGGATCCTCCAGTGTATTTGGCTTCTATTCCGAAAAATGGAACTGTTTTTAAAATAACAATTTGCGTTCGTTTTGGCAACAATCGTATTCGTTGGAGTTGAATTCTCTCTCAAAATTGGTATATTCGCTACAGTTGAACTCAAATCTGTCTATCGTGTGAATCCACTTTGCAACTTACCGTGCTTCACGAATCGAGAGAATTATGGCAAAGAAAGACTACCACGTTGTTCCGCAAGGGAAGGAATGGGCAGTAAAGCGTGAAGGTGCAGAGCGGGCGTCATCGAAGCATACCACACAGGTCGACGCCATCGTGGCGGGTAAGCAGCTCGCGAAACAGCACAAAACAGAGCTGGTCATTCATCGACCAAATGGTCAGATTCGCGATTCAGATAGTTATGGCAACGATCCCAATCCTCCCAAAGACGGGAAACATTGAAACAGGACGTTTTCTCGTTTGCATCGCGCCACGAGCACTCAGTTGGCGCATCTGTGGCTTTGAGGCATTCCTGCACGCGGGTGTTGGGCCCATTAGCGCCGCGTAGTTCGGCTGATGGCACCTCAATGAATGAGGCTAATTTGGAAAGGCGAAAAATGCGGACCAATGATCTCCAATCGGGCGATGTTCTTCTCTACAGCAGCCAGACTCTGATTGGCAAGTTGATCAGAAAACTAGACGGTACAGAAGTCGCGCACGCCGGGATTTACCTTGGGAATGGTATGGTCGGAGAAGCTCTCATGGTGGGGCGGCCGGGTATCCATGCGAATGCAACAGTAGCGTCGTTTCAAGGAGCCAATTGGATTGATGTCAGGCGCCTGCCGGATCGACGGCTGGACCGGCAACCTGTCATGAATGTTGCAAATCAGTACATTGAGGACGGAAACCGATACGCATACGCCGAAATCTTGCTGGTCGCAACGATCTGCCTGACGAGAAAGCTGAATCTTCATGATTCTCTGCTGGGAAAGATTTCCTTTGCGGCCATGAACAAAGCAAACAAATTTATTGCGCAGCTGACTGCTCGTGGGAAGCAACCAATGATCTGCTCGGAATTCGTCTATCGCTGCTACGATGAAGCAGACGAGGCTGATGACGACCCGTATAGCCTTGAAATCGGTTCACAGTCAGGTGCACCGGTCCGACGATGGTCCAACCGCCGATTGCGCCGTAGAGGATACGCCGCCTCTACTGGTTCAGGACTTCCGAATGTTCATCCGGAAAGTCTGCTGGGAAGGTTGATGCGCCAGCCTCAGGTAGTAGAGCGGGCAACGATGGCAGCGGCATCGGAAGTGCCGCCGGTAGAGCGGATCTCGGATGCGGAGTTTAATTCACTCGTTGAAGCATATGTCGATACGCCTCGATTCGGCAGCCCGGCAGTCGCAGCATCGACTCCAGAAATCTCTCAATATGAATTGGAACAAGCGGCCGCAGATTACGCGGCAACATTACTAGCCAGTGATCAAGTACGATACGGCGCTCCGATGACTGCTCCAATCGAAACCAGGGTAGCTACGGTTGTTGCGGATTTTGTAACTCCTGGAGATTTATTGAAGTCAGCGAGCCTGGCCACTATTGGACGCATTTCCTAATACCTTTTAGCGGACTCTCGACTCCAAGCCTTTCTCTTGAATCCATCTGCAAGGTTACGACGATCTATTCCAATTGGGATTGTGGTTTGGAGAAAATTCGTAAACTTTTGGGTCAAGGATTTCCTGTTTTCCGTTGATGTGGGAACGCAATCTCCAACATGGAGGTATCGCTTTGATCATTGTTCGCGGAATGTTTCTCTTTTTCATCGCGGCCGTGATTGCCATCGCACTCATATGGACAGCATGGTCTTGGGTGGCGATGCCTGCGCCGGCACCAGACGATTCCAGGTCCGATCCAGTGCACCCAATTCCTGCTCCACCACTACCGGATGTTGAGCCTTCGTTTAAATCTTTGGCTGAACCGCCCGTGCAACGCGGCTCCATTCGGTGGGAAGCCGTCTATACCCTCGCGAGGTTGGCCCAAATTGCCTACGCCGAAGCAGACGAACAAGAGGCACAAGCCCTGGAAATTGGCGCCTTCATGGTTCAACCGCTTGCGAAGAATTCATCTGAAGGTTTTGTGGCATCGGATGATCAAACAGTTGTTATCTCGTTCCGCGGGACTCAAGGATTCCGAGACATTGTTACCGACACTTTGGGATTTCCAAAATACATGCAAGGAGGAGTTCTCCATCACGGGTTTGCACGGGCAGTTGGTTCAATCTACCAGTCCGCGATCGACGCAGCATATAAACAAGGCGCTCACGAGAAGACCGTGTGGATAACCGGACACAGTCTCGGTGGTGCAATTGCCTGTGGTTTCTCCATGGAAGCTGCCAAAAAGAAAAGCATTCGTATTGATGGCATCGTGACATTTGGGCAGCCATTGGTAATGAGTAAATCGCTTTGCCAGTACATGATTGAAACTTTCGGAGATCGATATCTTCGAGTGGTGAATGGAGTTGACCCTATTACGACGTTGGTCAATCTCTATCGCCATGCGGGAGCAAGAGCACAGCTTCACAATGATGGCGAATACGACTGGCAGCCACCCATTATCGCGACAATGGCTCCTCCACCGGGATTGCCGATGCCGCCACAACCCGAACCCGAGGTCTTAGAGACGAATTCAGACCTACAGTTGATCTCTGTAGAAGAAGCGCGAGAACTAGACCGGCGCATCAAGGCTGCCTTTGATGAACCGGCCCCAACTGGACCGATGGTACCGCAGACCTTTGGCGGTTTCTATTCCGATCCCGTCGCCGAGCACTACATGCCTGGCTACCTATCACGGCTACGAGAAATTGCCCGCAGAAAAACCACAAAGCCGACGGTGTCGTATTAGATCAACAGCCAGTCGGTCGCCATCCAGTGCGGCGGTGGGTTGCCGAGGTATTGCCAAAACGCATTCCCCGACTGGCAATGTGAAGTCATCGCCTGGAGATGGAGCGGGGCTTCTGGGAGAAGGCAACGATCCTGCATACGGAGTACCCACCGGCCGGCGGACAAGCCGACGCCGGATCGGTTCTCCCGGCATTATGCCGACACGGCAGCACTGGCAAAACATCCCATCGCGAGTCAAGCGGTTGGCCAACACGAGCTGCGCAGCCGGGTTGTTCAATGGAAAAGCCAGTTCTTCGGCAGTTCCTGGGCGAACTATGACCAAGCGAAGCCCGGTGCGTTCCGTTTCGTTCCACCGCCAGAGCGGCTGCCCACTCTGCGTCGCGACTATCAGGCGATGCGGGAGATGTACCTCTCCGAGCCAGCGCGTCTTGATGGCATTCTTACCACCCTGGCCGAGCTTGACCTTTCTGGAAAACAAACATTTTGACGGATTGCCGGATTCTCCGGTAAACTGGCTTCCATGAACATCGATCTCCGCAGCTTCGTCGCCGGGAATTCCGTCTCATTCCATGTCCTCATCGACGGCGGCAGCTAGCATGGGCAAACATCCACTTTCGGTTCCCTCCGGCTTCCCCAAGCTGCTCAAGGAGATCAAGGAACGCATCCAACAGGCCCAGACGCGGGCGATTCTCGCCGCGAACGCCGAACTCGTCCGCCTGTATTGGGACATCGGGCGGATAATCGACGCCCGGCAGCGACAAGAGGGCTGGGGCGCTGGCGTGATTCCACGTCTGGCGAGCGATTTGAAGAATGAATTGTCCGAAGTGAAGGGGTTTTCCGAGCGTAATCTCGACCGCATGATCGCCTTCTACCGGACATATCCCCGTCCCGACGACTTTTCGCCACCACCTGTGGCGAAATTGCCATCTGTCCGAAATTCGCCACCGCCTGTGGCGAAATCGGCTTCGTCCAAAATTGTGCCGCAGCCTGCGTCACAAGGAACGGCTTCGCTACTTTGGTCGGTGCCGTGGGCCCACCATGTCTTGCTGATGGAGAAAGTCAAAGATCTCGACACCCGCACTTGGTATCTGCAGCAGACGCTGACAAACGGCTGGAGCCGCAGCGTCCTGCTCGCCATGATCCAGTCCGGCGCTCACACCCGGCAGGGCAAGGCGATCACCAACTTCGGAGAGAAGCTGCCCTCGCCGCAATCCGACCTGGCCCAACAGACACTCAAAGACCCGTACCTCTTCGATTTCCTGACCCTTCAGGAGCCGTTTCACGAACGGGAACTGGAAACCAGCCTGATCGACGACGTGCAACGCTTCCTGATGGAACTCGGCCAGGGATTCGCCTTCGTCGGGCGGCAGCACCGGATTGAGGCCGGAGACACCGATTACTACATCGACCTGCTCTTCTACCACCTGACGCTGCGCTGCTTCGTCGTCATCGACCTCAAGAAAGGTGAGTTCAAGCCGGAATACGCGGGCAAGATGAACTTCTATCTGACTGTGGTGGACGACAAGCTCCGCAATGAGCACGACGCCCCCTCCATCGGCCTGATCCTCTGCCAGGATCGCAACCATGTGATTGCCGAATACGCCTTGCAGCGGGTCAGCAGTCCTATCGGCGTGTCGCAGTACGAGTTCACGCGCACCTTGCCGACGACACTGAAATCGGCTCTGCCGACGATTGAAGAGATCGAAGCGGAACTGACGGTGTCCGACACTCTGCAACTCACCGACAGGGCGGATGCCAAAGTGGTGCGGGCCAAAAGGCCGACCACCGCCAAAAAGACAAAGCCAACCGCGAAGAAACAGCCGAAGAAGGGACGTAAGAAATGACGCAGTCGGAAAAGTTCATCGAGCGGCTCCCCGGAGCCAACTGGTCCGTACAGTCGGCTTAAAAGGAGATCACGACTGTTCGTTCGAGGATGGCCCATACCCGGTCTCCGCAGATCATCCAGGCCATCAAGTGGATGACCAGGACCAAACCGACGCGCTTCGATGACATTCTTACGACCCTGGCCGAGCTTGAGAACCGGGTCAACCGCGCTGACTTCCGATAATGCCGAGATGCCTGTCGGAACGAATCGTAGGGGGCGCTGAGTGATCTCATCGCCCCCGGTTTCAGGCAAGGTTGCGATGGAAATCGATCATCGATCTGGTATTGTCTTAATCTGTAATTTGGATGGAAGTTACACATTCATTGAACCCCGCTATGTCGCTGTTTTCTCCGACCAAAACGGCTGTCGAAATAGAGCCGTTAAGGGAGCAGTTTTCCGACTTCTGGGGGGATATGGAACCAGCCGGAACGGACTCCGGTTGTAGCGATAAGACAGCTTCTGTCATCGCGAGAATTCCAGCTCTTACAGGCTGAGAGAGCCGTGGCCAGGCGTTAATGACGCGAAGAAGATTCGGGTCGTTTTGCCATTCAGTGACAGCCTCGGACAAGCCTTGCCGATCATCCTTGCAACCCGGACTGCAACCGGTTTTTGCGTGCTGACGTAACCCTTTGGCGTGGCAATTCGTTAGGGAAAGCGGTGGCGCGGCTACGGAACCGAAGGGGTGAACTGGATGCGCCGAAACTCGGACTCCAGACAACTCGCCAGAGTCTTGATGGTCCGCGTCTTCGCCAGTCCGGGAAGTCCTTCCATCAGCACATGGCCATTCGCCAGAAGCGCAATG
>Ga0182745_1000274_pt1 | contig 62765 bp, 46 predicted proteins | sample eDN3rd30CKraftBY_FD_128523 | JGI IMG/M metagenome (GOLD analysis project Ga0182745, IMG submission 128523) | Enriched backyard soil microbial communities from Emeryville, California, USA - eDNA 3rd pass 30_C Kraft BY (version 2) (version 2) | ecosystem: Environmental > Terrestrial > Soil >... | reverse complement strand
TCAGCGTCTCGCCGACGATCACCCCAGAGGCGCTGCGAGCATCGTTTACGCGCGGAGTTCAGAATCAACCATTGCTGACCGAGGGACTATCACTGATGCCAACGATCGCCCAACAGTGGCTGCGACAAGGGATTGAGCAGGGAATCGAAAAGGGAATGGAGCAGGGGATTGAGCAGGGGATTAAAAAGGGACGTCAGGAAGGACGTCAGGAGGGGGCGGCGCGCGGCGAGTTGATCGGGCGGATTCGCGCATTTCAGGAAGTTCTCGCCCTGCCGGTCGATTCGCTGGAAGCACTGGCTTTGCGCGATGAAACGGAGCTGCGGCAATTGGCGGAACAACTGAAAGCGGCGGTCTCGCGACGTTAGGCCAAGCGACTTAGCCCTTACCCAGTTTGACCACCGCGTCGAACTCCTGCTTTGTCACGGGTTGGACGCTCAAGCGATTCCCTTTTCGCAGCACCTGCATCGCTTCTAGTTGCGGCTGTTTGCGCAGCGCAGCCAGCGTCACGGGCACCTTGAACCGCTGTTCCAGCCGGATGTCGACCATGTACCAAATCGGGTTGTCGGGTGAACTCTTGGGGTCATAGTAGTGGCTCTGCGGATCCCAAGCATGGTGATCGGGATAGCCTTCGCGGACCACTGTCGCAACACCGACGCAAGCCGGTTGAGCACAAGCGCTGTGGTAGAACAGGACGCGATCGCCGGTATGGATTTCGTCGCGGAGCAAGTTGCGGGCTTGGTAGTTGCGGACGCCTTCCCAGCAGGTGGTTTGATCGGGCGCGGCAGCCAAATCGTCGATCGAAAACGTCGTCGGCTCGCTTTTCATCAGCCAATAATTTCGCGTCATTCGGCAGTCGGTTCCTGTTCTACGCTGCTTTGCGTTGCCGCGTGCTGCGGCGTGAAGTCGATGAGGCGGCCGTTTTGCCGCAGGCGGTCCTGAGCGGCTGACGGATTTGAGCCAAGGCGTTTTGCATTGCGATAGCGTCGCGAAAGCGTTTGGACGGCACGGGGTCGATCGCTTTGCGGATCAGTACCAGGAATTCGGGCGAAAGCACCCGGCAGGCGCGGGTCGCACCCGGCAGCGGCCACTCGAACGGATACTCGGGCAACTGGCCAGAGAACATCCGGTAGATCACCAGGCCGAGACTGAACACGTCGCTACGGAAAGTCGGCCGACCCATCGCCTGCTCGGGGGCCATGTAGGCCAGCGTACCGCTAGCAGACTGATTGGCTCGTCCGGTCTGAATGCGGGCTAAGCCAAAATCGGTCAGCTTCAATTGATTGTTGGCATACAGGATGAAGTTTTCCGGTTTGACGTCACGGTGCAGCACTTTGTTGCTGTGGGCGAAGGCGACGGAGGCGACCATCTGGTGCACGAAGTCGATGGCGGTTTGATGGGCCAGGCGGCGCTGCATGCGGGAGGCGAGCGATTCTTGGCCGAGCGGAAACACCATTACAAAGCGGCCGTCGATGAACCGGGCGTCCTTCAGCGGGACGATGTGCTCGTGCTCCAGCTTCGCCATGATCCGCACCTCGCGCTGCAGATCCGCCAGCGAACCGGCGTCGGCGACAAACTTTTCCTCCGGCACTTTGATTGCGACCTGGCGATTCTCGATTTGGTCCAGCGCCGAATAGACGGTTGCAAACCCGCCATAGCCGAGCTTTTTGACCAGTCGGTATTTGTCGAGTCGGCTGCCGATGCGCAATCCACGTACCACTTTGCGATCGCCAAAAAAGATCTTGAATGAAACCGCCATCCGACTCAGGCATTCCGGGAGAGAAATCGATCCGAGGTCATCGACCGGCAGCGTTTGGGAGGTGCCACCGACTACATGATTCAATCGTCACAATCGCTACCACCGCGCCATCTTTTTTGATTGCTCGCCGGTTGGCCAGCCGCTGCCCCCGTCCCCTTTCAGCGTCCAGGGCTTCGCTTAGACTGGGCCGCTGCAGCGCCCGTGGTGGCCGCAGCAGCATTCGGTTCAGCGTCCAGGGGGCGACGTCCGCCCAGAAGTGCCTCATTCGCATCCGGCACTCCGATTTCCCCAGAATACCGTTCTTCTATGCGTCCCCCCGACCGACTGCGGCCGATCGAGATCGTCCGCCATTACTTGAGCAGTTCCCCCGGCAGCGTGCTGTATCGCTGCGGTGAAACCGTTGTCCTCTGCACCGCCTCGATCCAAGAGGGCGTGCCGCCCTGGATGACCGGACGCGGTAAGGGCTGGGTAACCGCCGAATACAACATGCTGCCTCACAGCACGCAGCCACGAAAAGGGCGTGAACGGGCGGGTAAGGTCGACGGGCGAACAACGGAAATCCAACGGTTGATCGGCCGCAGCATGCGCGCGGTGGTGGATCTGGAGGCGCTGGGCGAACGCAGCATTACGGTCGATTGCGACGTGTTGCAGGCCGATGGTGGAACGCGGACCGCAGCGATCACCGGCGGCTTCATCGCCCTGGCCGACGCAATCGCATCGGCCCTGCCCGAATCGACGATCGGAGTCGGCCCGCTGCGCGACAGCGTGGCGGCGGTCAGCGTCGGTGTGGTCGGTGGCCAAATCTTCCTCGACCTGGATTACGCCCTGGACAGCCGCGCCGACGTGGACATGAACGTCGTGATGACCGGTTCCGGCCGCTTCATCGAGATCCAAGGGACCGGTGAAGAGGCGACGTTTGACGACGCCGAGCTACAGGAACTGCTGCGGCTGGCACGGCTGGGGATCACCGAGTTGACCAAGCAACAGCGCGCTGCGCTGGGTATTTGATGCCAGGGGTATCGCTGTTCCAAAGGCAGGCGATTGGAAAGGACCTCCAGGCTGGCTTTGTCGTCTTTCTGATCGCCGTGCCCACGAGCTTGGGCATTGCAATGTCAGTCAATGCTCCGCTGGGGTCAGCGATTCTAGCTGGCATCATCGGCGGCATTCTCGTGGGGCTGCTCAGCGGCTCGCAAACGAGTGTCAGCGGTCCGTCGCCCGGTTTAATCGGGACGATGATCGCTCAGTTGGCGATCTTGCCGACCTTTGAAGCATTCCTTGTGGCGGTGGTGCTCGCCGGATGGTTGCAGGTCGCCTTGGGGATGGCGCGGGTCGGATTTCTCTCGTCGTTCATCCCCCAAGACGTCGTTCGCGGTCTGCTCGCGGCGCTGGGGATCATCCTGATCCTGAAACAGATCCCTCACTTAATCGGGCACGACACCAACCCCGAAGGCCAAATGTCGTTTTGGCAACCGGACCGCCAGACGACATTCAGCGAACTGTTCGCGATGACCGGTGATTTCCACCTCGGTCCGACCGTGATCGGAATCCTGTCGGTCGGGCTGTTGTTGTACTGGGAGCGAAAGCGGTCGGCGCGATTCGGGTTACTTCCCGGTGCCGTGCTGGTGCTGGTGATCGGCGCTGGATTACACCTGCTGTTTCAGCGAATGGGTGGTCAGTGGAAGCTCGCCCCCCAGAACCTACTGAGCGTACCGCGATTTTGGGGATCGCAGAGCGAGCATCCGTTGCTGGCGTTTCCCGATTTTTCCATTCTGACCGCTCCGGCGATTTACGTATCAGCAGCGATTCTCGCGCTGGTCGCATCGTTGGAGACGATGCTCAATTTGCAAGCAATCGACCACCTCGACGATCAACGGCGGCGTTCACCGGTTAACCGAGAATTGATCGCCCAGGGGATTGGAAACGCGACCTGCGGCCTGTTGGGCGGCCTGCCGATGTCAGCGCTGGTGATCCACAGTTCGGTGAACATCAACGCGGGCGGTCAAACCAAGCGGGCAGCGATCTTTCACGGCATCTTCTTCCTGTTGTTTGTGCTCTTCCTGCCGACGGTCCTCAACCACATTCCGATCGCGACACTGGCGGCGATTTTGTTTGTCACCGGAATCCAATTGGTCAGCCCGGTGCTGGTTCGGCGGATGTGGGAAGGGGGCCGCAGCCAGTTTGCGCCATTCCTGGTCACACTGGTCGCGATCGTCTTCACCGATTTGCTGTACGGCGTGCTGATCGGACTGGGGACGAGTATCGCGTTCATTCTGCGCGACAACATGCGCCGCCCATTGCGGCGGATCGTGGAGAAACATCTCAACGAAGAAGTATTTCATATTGAACTGGCGCCGCAGGTCAGTTTCTTGAGCGCTGGTGTGATCGACAAGACGTTGTCACAACTCCCTAGGGGAACGCACGTGTTGCTCGATGCCACCAACACCGAGTATATCGACTCGGATATCTTGACAATGATCAAAGATTTTCGGGACACCACCGCGCCGCGGCGGAACATTAAGGTCAGCCTGCGCGGGTTTGCGGATGCTTATGAATTAGAAGACGAGCTACAGTTCGTCGATTATTCGTCACGCGAACTACAAAGGGAAATCACGCCCGAGCAGGTGCTCAAAATCTTACAAGAAGGTAATGAGCGTTTTCGCACAGGGCGACGACTCCCCCGCGACCTGCAGGCACAAATCTACGGTTCCTCCGTCGGCCAATTTCCGCTAGCGGTCGTGCTCAGTTGCATCGACTCGCGTAACCCAGCAGAGATCATCTTCGACCTCGGGCTCGGCGACATCTTCAGTGTCCGTGTCGCCGGAAACGTGGTTGCCCCGAGCTTGCTCGGCAGCATGGAATACAGCACCGCCGTGGCGGGAGCGAAGCTGGTACTGGTTATGGGACACACCAGTTGTGGAGCCGTCAACGCAGCGGTCCGGCTCGCCTATGCGTCACAGGATTATGAGCAAGTGACCGGTTGTCAAAACCTGGCGCCGATCGTTAACCAGATCAAGAAATCGATCCCGCGCGATCAGTGGGAACGGATGCAATCGGCTTCCGATGAAGAAATCAAACGCTTCGCCGACGAGATCGCCAAGGCCAACGTCGGCCGCGTGTTGCAAGACATCCTTGCCGAAAGCCGCACGATCAAACGGCTGGTCGACGAGGGCCGGATCGCCTTGGTTGGGGCGATCTATGACGTCAATTCAGCGAAGATCGAGTTCCTGCTCGACGACGCGATCGGGTTGCGAGTCGTCGAGCAGTAGACACAGCCCCACGTTGGAGTTCAGGCCCCGTTGGAGTTCAGGCTTCAGCCTGCCGGAGGTCAAACGCCCCTCGTAGAAACCGGTGCCGGTCGTAGAAAGTAGCAGGTACCATCTGCGGCTGTGACGCTTTACATGAGTCAGCGTCGGACGCAGGCTAAAGCCTGAACTCCAACACAGGCTAAAGCCTGAACTCCAACACAGGCTAAAGCCTGAACTCCAACGCAGGCTAAAGCCTGAACTCCAACGCAGGCTAAAGCCTGAACTCCAACGCAGGCTAAAGCCTGAACTCCAACACAGGCTAAAGCCTGAACTCCAACGCAGGCTGAAATCGCGATTACTCGGCCGCTAACTCCACCCGGAACTCGCCGCTGAACTGGTCGCGATTGATGCCGACCACCACGCGGTGCTCACCGGGACTCAGCCGCAGCGTTGCCAGGTCGGAGACCGGTGTCGGTTTGCCATCGATCCAGAGGTCGATCGCTTCACCGGGCAGCTTGATCTTGGGGGCGGGCTGAGCGTCGGCAACCGTCAGGTCGAAGCGAACAAACGACAACTGTGGCGTCGATGCGTGCAGCTTGAATGCGTCGAGTTCTTCGAGCGGCAATTGGCCACTGACGCGCGAGGTGATCGGCCGCCACAGCAGCGCCGCATCGTCGCGGGTCACGCTATCGGTGCTGGTGCGGTTGAGCACACGATGTGCTTCGGGCGAAAACACGAGCGTCTCAAACTCGCGAATCACGCCATCGGCCGCGACCGTAAACTCCGGCAATCGTCCGAGCGCCGACAAGAAGGCGACCAAGTCGCGCAGTTCCTCGGCGCTGAGCGTGTCGAGCATCCCGGCAGGCATCAGCGACTTGCCCGGCTGTTCAAACTCGATCGTGTCGACTGCGATCTCCACTTCTTGGCCGTCGGCCAGCCGCAGCCGCAGCGTTTCATCGCTGCGCCCGATCGGAATCCCCGAGGTCGCCCGACCATCGTCGGTCAGCACCGAAATCGTATTAAATCCTTCTTTGATCTTGGCATCGGGCAACCACAGCGATTCGAGAATGTAATCGGGCTGTGAGCTGCTGCCGAGCGAAATCAGGTTCGGCCCGACCAACCCTCCGGCGGTGCCGATGGCGTGGCAGATCACGCATTGCAGTTCGCTGCGACGGTAGATCGCTTCACCGCGGACCGGATCGCCGGCGGTTCTGGCGGCGGCGAGGATTTCCTCAGCCAGCTCCGGCGTCGGTTCCCAGCCCGACTTGTCGAGCTTTCCGGCGACCCGCAGTGCCTCTTCGATCGCCGCATCGCCACCGGCACTGCGGACCGCGGACAACAGCCCTCGAGCGCGATCAGAGGGCAACCGCGCCTTGGCAAGTTGATCGGCAAGCGGCTTGGCAACCCGCTGATTGGGACGTAATTCCACGATCAGCCGATCGGCTGCGGCGGCATCGTCAAGTTCTGCCAATAGCGGCACGGCAGCCGCGGCAGCACGCTCAGCACTGCGCGTCGCCAGCGCCAGCACCGCGGCGATCGCAGCGTCGGGGCGCCCATTGCGCTGCCCCTGGGCGGCCCAACGCTCAAGCGTCGCCGCTGCCTCGGCCGATTCGAATTGGCCCAACGCCTGCAGCGCGGCCAATTGCGTGCTCGGCTGCTCGGACCGATCGGCCAAGGCCAATACTTGCGGCAGCAACGCCTCAACCTTCCACAGACCGGCGGCGGTGATCACCAGGTTGGCGACTCCTTCCTGCTGCGGCAGGCGATCGGCCGAGGGGAACCGCCGGGCCAACAACCCGGCGGCATCGTGCGGAACCGTCCGGTCGCGCGCTGTTCGGCGAATCAATTGTTCCAGCACAACCGCTCCCACAGGACCGACATCTTGCCCCTCGCTGCTCGCCAGTGCCGACTGCAACAGCTTGGCAAGGGTCGCCGGAGTCCCCGAAGCGGCGATGGCGGCGATCAAGGACCGCTGCTGCGAATCGTCCATGGCCCCGGCTGCCAACAGCGGCAGCACAGCATTGGCGGCCGCTTCGTTAGCGGCCGCGGAGACGGCATAGGCCAGTCCATCGGCGTGCGGTTGCCACTGCAGGCGGTTCTCGCGCAGGGCCGTGACCCAACTTTCGCTGAGACTGCGGATCGACTGCCACAGAGCGAACTCCAACTCGCGATCGGCAGCCAACAGGCTCGGCTGGTTGGCGACTGCGATCAGCAGTTCGGCAGCGGCAACGGCTGCTGGCCCCTGCTGTTGACCGAGGGCCACGACCGCTTCGAGCCGTGACGGTGCGTGCTCACCCAGCGCCGCAGTGCGCAGTCGCTCAGCAACAATCGGCTGTTCGAGACCGACGGTGCGGACAGCGCTACGGATCGAGGTCCGGCTGGCTGGCCCCAGCGGCAGAGCGGCGATTTGCTCAAATGAATCGGCGGTAAACGTGCCGGCGACTTCGCCCAGCCACTGATGCTCCAGCGCCCGACGTGCTCGCGTTGCATCGTCGCCAGCGGCGTCACGCCACTGCGCGACCGCCTGCAGCACGCCAGTTGAATCCTGGCGAACATGCGGCCAGAGGTACTGACGAGCGAATTGGCGGAAGTGCAGTGAAGGGCTGTCGAGCAACTCGATCAACTCAGCAACGCTCGCCGAGTGGAATTCCGGCAACTTGTCGAGCGGACGATCGGGGAAGTGAACCCGCCAGATGCGGCCGTGCTCGCGGTCGCGGCGCTCGTCGCGGAAGTCGACTTCACCGTGCTGAATGATCGGGTTGTACCAGTCGGCGACATACAGCGCCCCATCGGGGCCCATCCGCGCGTCGATCGGGCGGAAGGCGACGTGACTGCTGACCAGCACTTCCGGTTGCTGGCGGCTGGTGTAGCTGCTCTGTGACGGCGCGATGGTGAATCGACAGACCCGCTGGCCGCGGAAGTCACTGGTGACCAGGTCGCCGCTCCACTGCTCGGGAAAGTGGGTGCCGGAGATCACTTCGAGGCCGCAGTGTTTGGGGCTGCCGGGATTCAAGCCCGTGAGCCACCGCATCGCTCCGGGCGAAGTGAGAAACACTGAATCAGGGAAGGCATAGTTGATGCCTTCCGAACCCGCGCCGTCGGTCACGAACGACTCACCATATTCGTCAAACGAGTGCCCCCAAGGATTGACGAACCCTTTGCAGAATACCGACAGCTCGCCGGTTTCAGGGCGATAGCGCCAGATCCCGCCGCCATCGAGGTGCCGTGTGCCATAGGCGGTTTCGATGTGGCTGTGGATGTAGATCGATTGGTTGAAGTACAGGCAGCCGTCGGGTCCCCAGCGGAGGGTGTGAATCAGATGGTGAGTGTCTTCGGTGCCGAATCCGCTGAACACCACTCGCCGCTGATCGGCCACGCCATCGCCATCGGTGTCGGCAAAATGCAGCAACTCCGTGCTGGCAGCCACATACGCCCCACCGAACTCATCGGGAATCACACCGGTCGGAATCAGCAGCCCGTCGGCAAAAACCGTGCTGACATCACAGACGCCGTCGCCGTCGGTGTCCTCGAGCACGATGATTTTGTCGTTGGCGACTTGGCCTGGTTCGATTTGTGGGTAGACCTCGCTGCTGGCGACCCACAACCGGCCGCGGGAGTCAAAATTGACCTGGATCGGTTTGCGGATGTCGGGATCGGCGGCGTAGAGATTGACGGCGGACTTGGCGGTCGGCTTCATCGCCGCCAATTCCGCGACCGGGTCAGGAGCCGGAATATTGGTCAATTCACGTTGGGCAAAAGCGTCGCTGCCATGGCACGCCAACAGCACAAGCAGAGCAGTATGCAGCACGCTCCGGCGTGCCCAACGGTTCGAATCAGATAGAGTCAAATTCATCATCCCACGTGATCTCGTCGCAGAAGAGGCCCACTCAGGCCTGTGCGGAGTGTCGCTTGCGGCGCCCCAACGACGCCAACGCAGCCTTACAAGCCGCCAGTATAGCCCAGCCGACTCACGGCGCCCGCAGGTCGCGACGAAGATGTGCAGCGATCCGCAGCGCAGCGCAGCGCAGGGTAGCCGCGTCCTGCCGCCCGCGGACGATCACGCTCAGCGCCGGTGCGCCGGCAGGCACGATCGCCCCCAGCGGCGGCAAATCGTGAAAACTCACCTGCACACCGAACGATTTTTCTGCCGGTGCAGCGAACCGACAGATTAACTCCTCCACGGAACAGTCGATTCGCATCGACGTGGCGGCGTAAACGATCCGCTTGCAAGCCGACTCGGCCGCAGTTTGTCGCCCGTGACCAGCGGCTGGAAGTGCGGCGGCACGGCTGCGCACATCGGCGTCGTCCGCTGGCAACGCAGCCCAAGCCGTGCGGCGGTCAGCCGTGTGGTGATCAATCTGTCCTGCGCTTTCTTCGTAAGCGGCCAAATGCCAATCGATCAGCGAAGCCCAGCGATACGCCTGCGAGTGATTCAGCGGAATCCGCAGCAGTTCCATCGAAGCGGAATACCGCGGATTGACCTCCAGCAGCACGAGTGACCCGTTGCGGCGACGAAGCAGGTCGACATTGAATAAGCCGACGAGTCCGAACCGATCGGCGATCTCCGCCCCGAGCCGCGACAACGATTCGCGGCAGTCGGTGGTCAGTTGCCGCGGGCCGAGCGATCCGCCGTAGAGCCAGCGCCAATCGCGATGCTGGCGATGCGTCAGACCGTCAAACGCTCCGAGCAACCGCGTCACCCGCTGGCCACAGCGCCGGCGGGTGAAGAAGCACGCGCCCAGCGGCCGCCCCGCCACCCACTGCTGCAGATCGATGGGATCGTCGCTGGGATCCGAGCGGCCGCTGAGGCTGCTGAGGCTGCTGGCCGGCGCCAAGCGAATCCCGATCCCGCCCGTCCCGTACCGCGGCTTGATCAGCCAGCGCTGGGGCGCCGACGCCTGAGCGTCAACCATCGGCGGGCCGCTGCGCCCGGCCTGTGGAATCGTGAGCGGAAAATCGAGCTCGCAACATGCGGAAACCTGGCGAAGCTGCTCCGGGTCACACAGCGACTGAAATACTTCGGGCGTGGGGAACGCGACCAAACGCTCCGGGCGCAGGTGGCCCGTGTCGCGCCAGAGAAAACCGCCGGTGCCAACGATCGGTGCGGCGGGCCAAGCGGCAAGTTGTTGCTGCCAGCAATCATCCAGCGGAAACCAGCGTTCGCTGATCTGCAGCAAATCGCGGTCGCCAAAGCGATCGATCGCCACCACGCGGTAGCCGCCCGCGACGGCATCGGTTGCAGCGGCGCGAACCGATCCGCCTATCAAAATCAGCGTTGGATTGATCTCCTGCATAGACACCGATTGCTTCGGATGCGTTACGTACAGCGGGTTCTTACCGGCGGGTTCTTGCGTCACTGGAGTGGTTTGTTACGATCTGGTCCGGTTCTGACCAGCCCCAAACACCTCTACAGACGAGTACCGTAATGCAGTTTTACATCGGTGAAGCGCTGACCGGCGATGGCAACGAAGTCGCTCACATCGACCTGATGATCGGCAGCAAGGACAGCCCCGTCGGCACCGCCTTCGCCAATGCCCTGGCAACCCAAAGCGAAGGGCACACCAGTTTGCTGGCGGTGTTGGAGCCGAACAAGCCGATCAAGCCGGCCACGGTGATGATCACCAAGGTGACGATGAAGGGGCTCAAGCAGGTCACGCAGATGTTTGGTCCGGCTCAGATGGCGGTTGCCAAAGCCGTTGCGGACAGCGTCGGCGAAGGCGTGATTCCTAAGGATCAGGCCGAAAACCTGGTGATCGTCTGTGGCGTGTTCATTCATCCGGCCGCCGAAGATGATCAGAAGATTTTCACCTACAACTATGAAGCCACCAAGCAGGCGATCGCCAACGCGATGAAGGGTTTCCCCTCGGCCGATGATATGCTCGGCTATAAGGATTCGGCATCGCATCCTTTCAAAGGTTTTTAACCCAGCACAGGCAGTCCGATGGTCGCTAAGATCCTGCTGCAACTCGATACCGACACCGCGCCGAGCACGTTTGACGGCGTGGTGGCGGTCGATGCGGGCGTCGACCATTTGTTTCGCCATGGCGACGTGACGCCCGAGAACGTCACGTCGCTGGTGCATGGAATGATGTTCACACGTGGCGGCGATGCTCTGCGTCACTCCGCCATCTTCATCGGCGGCACCGACGTGGGGGCGGCCGAGCGGTTGTTGCAGCGCGTCCGCAAGTGCTTCTTCGGCCCGGTCCGCGTTTCGGTGATGCTCGACGCAGGCGGCTGCAACACCACAGCCGCCGCAGCGGTGCTCTCGGCCGCCAAGCATGTTTCCCTTGGCGGCGCCACCATCGGCGTGCTCGGCGGCACCGGTCCGGTCGGCCAACGCGTCGCTGAAATGGCAGCGATCGAAGGGGGCACCGTGTTGCTCGCCTCGCGATCACAATCGCGCGCTGCGGAAACCGTGGAAGCGATCGGCAATCGACTGCAAGAGCGTGGCACTGACGCTACGATCCAGCCCTGCCAAGTGGCGGACAAAGCCGAAACCGCAGAACTGCTGGGGCGGTGCCACGTCGTGATCGCCTGCGGTGCCGCCGGGGTGGAATTGATCGATGCCGACACGCTGGCAGCGGCACCGGAATCCCTGCAGGTCGCGATCGATCTCAACGCCGTCCCGCCATCGGGGATTGCAGGCCTCAGCCCGACGGCCAAAGCGGTCCAGCAGAACGGCCGCATGCTCTACGGCGCAATCGGCGTCGGTGGGCTGAAGATGAAGATTCATCGCCAAGCGCTGCAGGAGTTGTTCTCGGCCAACAACCGAGTGCTCGAAAGCAGCGAAATCTTGCAGATCGGCAAGCAGTTGATGCAAGCCGGCTGAGCTGGTCTGCGCCCACCGAGGCTGGGATTATCGGCGCCGGCCCAGCTAGCTAGAATGATCGCATGAACGATCCATCGGTCCGCGTCGGTAATACTCTGCTGGAAACGATTCTGGCCGATCCCGAATTGATGCAGCGGGCTACGGCATCTCGTTCCACTTCGTTGACGGTCACGCTCGAGGTCGACAGTCGCGGCCAGCGGCGGATCGATCATCCGGAGTGGCGTGACCAGCGGGTGGCCGCGCCGGCAAGCCAAACGCAGGTCGAGGAACAACCGTCAGAAGGATTTGTGCCGGCGCGAATGGTGGTCGGTCCGGGGAAACGCCCGACCGACGACACCGAATATCGTCTGGTCGGCCAACTCGGCAGCGGCGGTACCGGCGTGGTGTATCAAGCGCATCAGCGGGCGATCGACCGCGAAGTCGCCGTCAAGGTGCTGCGCGACGAACTCGTCTGCGACCCGCTGGCACGGCAGCGGTTCTTGCTCGAAGCCCGCACCATCGGCAGCCTCGACCATCCCAACGTGATTGCGCTGCACGAACTGGCGACCGGGCCAGCGGGTGAACTGTTTTATTCGATGAAACGGATCGATGGCACCAGTTGGGACCGGACCATCGACGCGATGCCGTTTGAGGAGAACCTCGAAACGCTGCTGAGGTTGTGTGATGCGATCCGCTACGCCCACTCGCGCGAGCTGATTCACCGCGACATCAAACCCGAAAACGTGATGCTCGGCCGGTTCGGTGAAGTGCTGCTGGCCGACTGGGGCTTGGCCTTGTCGTTGAGCCGCCAGGGGCAGCGATTGGGGAACCAGTCGCACGCGATCGGGGGTACCCCGGCGTATATGGCTCCGGAACTGGCCTCCGGCGATGTCCGTTCACAGACGATTCGCACCGACATCTATCTCCTGGGCGCGCTGCTGTTTCGCATCCTCACCGGCCACCCACCTCACTTCGGCGATAATTTGCTGCAATGCATTCGTCGGGCGGCGGCCAATGAGATCCGCCAAACTTCCGTCCGCGGCGGCTGGATCGACGTCGCGATGCGAGCGATGGCTACCGACCCAGCCGCGCGATTTCCCGATGTGGCCGCGTTTGCCGAGGCGTTAGCGCGTGAGAAGAAACACGAGCGGAGTGTCGATCTGCTCCGCCGCGCCGACCGCTTGGTCAAGAAGGTCGGTCCGGCTGCGAGGCACCAAGAATACAGCATCGCCGAGGGGCTGATCCGCGAAGCGCTGGACGTCTGGCCGGGCAATCGCGACGCCGCCGAAACGCTTGCCAATCTGCAGACCGAGCACGCGCGTTCAGCCGCTGCCACGGGCGACTATGACCTCGCGTTGGAGTTGCTGGCTCAGGCCGGACAAGCGAACTCCGAACTGGCCGCGCGGATCCAGGTTAAGCGCGACACACGCCGCGAACAGGCGGTGCGGGAATCGCGCTTTTCGCAGCTCTTCACCCAATCGCCCGACGCGGGCTTGATGACCCGTTGGGATGGCGGCGAAATCATCGAGGCCAACGACCAATTTCAGGAGCTGAGCGGCTATGAGCCGGCAGCGGTGGTCGGCAAAAAAATCTTCGACCTCAATCTGTGGAACAGTGAAGCGTTGCGGGAGGACTTCATCGAGCGACTCTCCGCCACCGGGCATCTGCTGGACTTCGAAGCGCCGATGCTCCGCCGCGACGGCAAGATCCTGCACGTCTCGCTGTCGGCTACGAAAATTGAACTCAATGACGAGGCGTACGTCATGACCACGATTCGCGACATCGGCAAACGCGTCCGAGCCCAGCAGGAACTCAAACGCAGTCGCCAGCGGCTGAGCGACATGCAGCGGCTGGCGCATCTGGGGACTTGGGAACTGGACGTCGCCAGCGGCAAGGTGCACTGGAGCGACGAAGTCAGCGAACTCCCGGGATTGCCGCTGACCCATGGAGCGCCGAGCCTGGCGGAATACCTCAAAATCATCCATCCAGACGATCGCGAAAAACTCTCCGCTGCCATCAGCAGCGCGATTGAAGATCGCGCGGCGTATGAACTGCGGATCCGGCATCGACGCCGCGACGGAAGCTGGAAAACGTTGATCGCTCGCGGGCAGCCGAATATCGACTCGGCGGGCAACGTGGTTGAAATCTACGGAGTAATGATCGATATCTCACGCTACACCCTTTGAAGTCGCGCAGACTCCAAGGGGATTGTCCTCAGGTGGTATCGATCATGGGATGGAGCTTTTGCCAGTGCTTCAGCGCTGGCCCGACCTGAGCCATTTTGATCCACCGGTGTTTGGTCTTTTCGCTGCACAGCAACGTGTCCGGCGTGATCTCGCCGTGATCGATCCGCAGCAGCAGATCGTGCTCTGACAACGGGCCAACTTTCTTGGTGCGGCCGAGCCACCGCCGCTTCATGAAAAACCAATCTGCACTCATTCTTGCCTCCTGAGTTACGCCAGAAGCCACGAGCCGATTTTGGAAGATGCGAGCGCGGGTGCCGCGCCGCACGCTCTATTTGACCACAATTGCCAGCAAAATCGCGTTAGAAAATCACTGCGGAAAACCTGCGGCCGTTAAGCCTCTCCGCAGCTTGCCACAGGTGTCCCCCCCGCCACTGCAGGCTTGTCGTAAGAGGTCGTCAGCGCGCGATTAGCACCGACGGCAGAAGCTTTCCAGCGATGAAGCAGCCGGAGCAAGCGCGTGCGCGTCGGTTTCGAGGCGTTGCGAACAGGTGCTACGGCTGCTCCGGAACAGGGGCCGGCAACGCCTCCAGTAAGCCTTCAAAGGGCAGCAGCGAGGCGGGTGGCTGAGGCGGTGGTGGCGGCTGCGGGCCGGGCTCAGGTGTGGCTGGAGCGGCGGGTGTGGCTGGGGCAGCAGGTGTCGACGCCCCAGTGGGCGGTTGGCCGCCGAGCAGCCCACCGAAGATCGAACCGATGCCACCCAGCAGCGATCGCTCCTCGCCAGCCGTACCCGCCGGTTCACGCTGCTCGCTAGGCAGTTGCCGGGCAAGGCCATCAGGGCCAGCCAACGTCACCGCGACTGCTTGAAGCGTGTCGTCGCGGGCGTAATCGATCCGCAATTCATCGCCCTCGGAATACCGGCTCAACTCGTCGATCAGGTCACGAACCGAAGTGATCACGCGTCCCTGAACCGAGACGATCAGGTCACCGACGCGGAGCCCGGCCACAGCGGCGGGTGACTGCGGTTGGATTTCTGTTACCCACGCGCCGCGACGACGTCGCGGCGGCTGGCCAGCGACGCTCACCTCGGGCGGCGCATCGACCGTTGCTCCGAGTCGCGCTCCCAAGGGTGGCGCCGCTGCGGGAGCTGCCGCTGCGGTCGTTGACGGCACTTCTGCCGGGATGGCCACGGCCTGCTGTTGGTAAACTTGTCCGTTACCGGCTGTCGGCCCGCTCGACTGAGGTATACCCGGGCGGGCACGGTTGTAGTTGGCACTGCCGCTGGCCATCGCCGGACTAGAGAAACTCGGAGCACCGCTCTGCGCCGCTCCGCCACGAGGTGCTACGCCAGGCGTCGGCACGACAGGAGGCAGCGGCGGTCGCTCGACCTGCACGCGCGGCTCCAGCGGCACGGCAGGCAGCGACAATGGCTCGTAAGGTGGGAGCGGTTGCTGCGCCGCCCGCGCCCGAATCCGCTCACCCAAACGTTGCAGCGGTCCCTGCGCCCACAGCGATGGCGACGGCAATGCGAGCCAGCAAACAGCGGCTGCAACGATCCAACCCATGCGGCTGCGACGAATGGCCGACGCGACAGCCCCTCGCTGCTGAACCCCACATGCCGGCTGACCGCGATCCGTTGAGGTCTGCATGTTGAACGCTCCTCCTAAACCTCTGTTCCGCTTGTTCTGTAATCGCCGAACCCGTCCAATCCGTTCATCCGGCGGGCGATCGGCAGTCTACTGTGTTGACGCTCGGCCCGCCGCTCGTCTTGACGCACTCGTCGTCGAATTAACTGTTCCATCGCAAGAGCCCTCCATGTTGTCGCCCACAGGAATTTGCTGCTCGTTGGTACCGCTGGCCGAGCTGACGCCGTGCCTGCGGTGGGCGCTGCCCCGCTACCGGATCGACCGCGCATCTTGGATTCTTAGCCAAGTGATGCAGCGGGTCCAGGCTGGACACTCCAACCAGATTGTGGCTGGCACCGTTTGGCGCTGCAGCGATGCGGGCACACGCGAGCAGCGACTGGCAGCGGCGATCGCTGTAGAACAGGCGGGCGGAGCCGCGACACTGTTGCTTCTGCAAACGGTGGCGGCTGAAGAACTCCGGCGGTTCAGCGACAGCGGCTCGGTCGACGCCACCGATGAACTAGCGTCCGCCGCAGCAGCGGACGTGATTCTGGACGCCGCAGACGGCAGGCACCTGATCCGGCCGCTACTGGAACCGGTGCTGCAGCGACTGCGTTCCTTGCACATCACGTTCTTGCAGGCGGCCTGTGACGAGCCAAGGCAAGCGACGCTGCTCTGCGCCGCCGGGTTCGAACCGCTGGCGGACCTGTCACTGATGAGGCTGCCGGCGGCCGACTTCGCTCGAGCAGCCGGCGTGGCCGCGGCCGAAGCCAGCAGCCGACCGGTCGCGGCTGCGGCGCTGCAGTGGGTCGCGTTGGAGGCGATCGGCCCAGACTGGGAACATCCGTTTTCCTCCGTCGCTGCGGACACGTTCATCGACACGCCCGATTGTCCTCGCTTGAGCAACTTCCGCACGGCCGAAGAAATCGTTGCGGGCTACCGCACGGCACCGACCTTTGATCGCCGGCTGTCGAAATTGCTGCGGATCGGCGATCAGTGGGCCGGCTGCCTGGTGCTGACTCGACAGACGTCTGCAGCGGCGCCCGGAGACGACCAGCCCGACGCGGAAACGGCGGTTGCGCTGGAGTTGACGTATCTGGGACTCAGGCCGGAGTTTCGCGGCAAACGGCTTGCGGGGTGTCTGCTGGCAGAAGCCGTGCGGGTCGCGAGGGAGATCGGTGCTGGGCAAATCCTGCTGACTGTCGATCAACAGAATCGGCCGGCGCGAGCCAGTTATCAGCGTTTCGGCTGGCGCGATGTCGCCCAGGAAAGCGTCTGGGGACGGCGGGTGTAACGCGAACTGCGGCAATTTCCACCACCAGCGTGCGTCCTCCAGCCGAGGGGCTCAAAACCGGCAACAGCTTTTCCACTTGATGACCGAGTGACCGCGACAAGGCGATTATTAATTTTTGATTCAAGAAAGCACCGACAGTTGCCGGAGTTGGAGCATTGCTGAGTCGCTCCACCGGTCGCCGGTCGTCGCGCTGTTTGACATCAATGCTAGCTAATCTAGAATCTCGCTCTCACGCCGATGACGGATCAGCTTCCGGCGGCAACCGCGCCGCCGGGCCGAGTTTGGTCGACGGCAACAGCCAGCAACGTGATTTTGCTCACCGTTGCTAGGGGTTTGCGGGTCGCCATCTTCGGCTTACGTGTTCTGAAGTCGGTTTGCTTGTTGTAGCCGCATCGATTTCCAAGAGGGAGGTTTTGGCTGCCGGTATGTCCGCGTTGCACCAGGAACCTGATGACAGGGGCGTCATCGGAACAATCAAGGAGGTTCTCAAGCAACGCATCGGCGCCGATCGCTTCGGGCTCTGGTTTGGAGAACGCGTTCACTTCGTGCTCGAACCTTCGAGCCTGATTCTGCTGGTCGATGGCGAGTTCGCGCTGGAACGGCTGCGCGGCAACTATCTGCGAGCGGTCGAGTCGGTGGCTGCGGAAGTGCTGCAGCGGATGGTCCCGGTACGACTGCAACTGGCCGTTGCCGACGATCTGGCTGCGGCAGCCCCGACGATCGCCTCGTCCGACACGGTCGCTGCAGCGGTCGTAGACGTCACGCCCGCGGACAAACCGGCGTTGCCGGCGGCAAAAACGCTGGCGAGGCGACGCTTAGGAGCCGAAGCAACCAATGGCGGTGCGACCGCGCGGCGATCGGGCGGGCGGCTCTCCACGGGAGGCCCCGCGGCGTTGGCCGACGTGTTGCTGGCCGCAGCCACCGAACCGCGGCGTTCGGGCAAACCCACGTCCGCTCATCGTCCAGCGACCCCTCGTCAATCTGCTCGTGCAACCACTATCGCTCCTTCGCCTACAGAGACTCGTGGAACAGCGATCGGACCGTCGCCGCGGTCGATTCGCGTCACCACCGCCCCTGCCGGCAGCGGCAACGAGGGGCAGGCTACCGAAGCGTCTGGTGCGGGTGGATCAAACGGCGCTGGCGCGGCGGATCGGCGATTGCAAGCCCCTGCCGGGCGAGGGCTGCCGATGACCTTTGGCACGTTCCTCACCGCCACCAGCAACACCTTGGCCACGACGGCCGCTCAGATGCTTACAGCCAGTCCCGCCAACGCGGCACCGCTGTGTCTCTGGGGCGCTACCGGTACAGGTAAAACGCATCTGTTGGCGGCGATCCGCCACGAATTGCGGACGCGGCACCGATTGCCGCGAGTGATCCTGATGTCGGCCGAAGAGTTCACCAATGACTTTCTCAGTTGCGTGCGTGGCACCGGTCTGCCGGCGTTCCGCAAGCGTTACCGAGATGTCGACGCGTTGCTGATCGACAACATTCAGTTTCTCGGCGGCAAGAGCGCGACGCTGCGCGAGATGCTTTACACCGTGGATGCGATCCTCTCGCGCGGTCGGCCGCTGGTGCTCGCCGGCGACCGTCAGCCGCTGGAGATCGACGGGCTGAGCAGCGAGCTGGCTGGCCGGATGTCGAGCGGCTTGGTGTGCGGGATCAATCCGATGGAACTGCAACTCCGCCGCGACCTCTATCGCCGCCACTCCCAGCAGAGCTTCATGCCTTGGGACGACGCGACGATCGACTTGTTGGCCGAGCGTACGGTTGGCGACGGCCGGGTGATCCAGGGCGTTTCGCAACTGGTTTCGATGCTGCAGCGGATGTACCGCCGGATGCCGACCGCCGAGGAGATCATGACGCACGCTGGCGATTTGCTGCAGCGCGGCACGAAAGCGGTCGCCTTGGCCGACGTCGAGCGCGCGGTGTGCACCGCTTTTGGACTGCCGCTGGGCGAACTAAAAGGCGGCTCCAAGGCGCGGAACGTCAGCCAGCCGCGGATCCTGGCGATGTACCTGTCGCGGCAGCACACCACCGCGGCGTTTGCGGAGATCGGTCGTTACTACGGCGACCGCAACCACAGCACCGTGATCGCGGCCCACCGCCGTGTCGAAGATTGGCTGAAGAACAATCAGCCGGTCGGCGGCCGCGGGCCCAAGAGCATTCCGGCGAAGGACGCGATCGCGGCGGTCGAAAACCTGTTGCGAATCGGCTAGGCGATTTGCGATTGTCAAACCTCGTCGCCTGACCCAGGATGAGAGGTTCGGCCCAGAACGAGAAGTTGGGCCGTGAACTTGTGTTGAGATGGCATGCATTGCCTTCGTTTTCTTGTTCGTGTTGCGGCAGAGGAGCCAAACGGTGATTCAGGAGTTCGACAGCGGATACGACGGTCGCGACGGCGGTAAACGGCGGCGACCGAAGAAAACCTCCGCCACTGAACTGCTGGCGCGCCAGCCTCCGTTTGATCTGGAAGCGGAGATGGGGGTGCTGGGCAGCATCCTGCTGCTGCCCGAAGCGTGCGACGACATCGCTTCGGTGATCCGCGGCGACGACTTCTACGACGAGGCCAACCGGTGTCTCTACACGCACATCCGCGAGATGTACGACACCGGGATGAAGATCGACCACACGCTGCTGATCTCGCGGCTGAAAACCGCCGGCGATTTGGAAAAAATCGGCGGCGTCGCCTACCTGGGCAAACTCAGCATCGCGGTCCCCAACGCCGCGCACGCCGCCTATTACGCGCAGATCGTCAGCGAAAAAGCGACGCTGCGGAAGTTGATCGAAGCCAGCACCGAGATCCTCCGCGACGCTTACGACCAAAATGGCGAAGCCCGGGAACTGGTCGCGCAGGCCGAGCAAAAGGTCTTCGCGATCATGGACGGCCGCTCCGCCCAGCACGCCGCCAGCATCAAGGACATCCTGCACCAATCGATGGACCGCATGGAAGCGCGGCTGTCGGGCACGCATGTCGATGGCGGCTGCGAGACGGGATTCAGCGATTTCGACACGATGACCGGCGGGCTGCACAACGGTGAACTGGTCATTTTGGCCGCCCGTCCATCGATGGGTAAAACCGCGCTGGCGATGAACATCAGCGAAAACGTGGCGCTGCAAAATCAGCAGCCGACGCTGTTTGTCAGTTTGGAAATGTCGGGCATCGAATTGGCCGACCGGATGCTCTGTTCGCTCGCCCGCGTCAACGGCCACCGGCTGCGAAACGGCACGATCAGTTCGGATGACCGCAACCGTTTGGTGGAAAAGGCGAACGAGATCAGCGCCAGCCCGCTGTACGTCGACGATTCGCCCAGCCGCACGGTCAGTGAAATCGCCGCGGCGGCACGGCGGATTTTGCGCCGGCAAGGCTCGCTGAATCTGATCGTGATCGATTACTTGCAACTGATCGAGCCGGACAACTCGCGCGATCCCCGGCAAGAACAGGTCGCCAAGATCGCGCGGCGGCTCAAGGGGCTGGCGCGCGAACTGCAAACCCCGGTGCTCTGTTTGTCACAGTTGAACCGCCAGGCCGAAGACAGCAAGGATCACCGGCCACGGCTGAGTCACCTGCGCGAGTCCGGTGCGATCGAGCAGGACGCCGACGTCGTGATGTTCGTGCACCGCGAAGAGTACTACCACCGTGGTGAAGAGAAGGCGCAGTACGCTGGCCAAGCTGAGATCATCATCGCCAAGCAGCGTAACGGCCCGATCGGCGAAGTCCCGCTGACCTGGGAAGGCGACTTCACGCGGTTCCTCGATCGCGCGCCGGACCGGCACAGCGAGTTCGACGATTACGCCGAGTTCACCACCTCCAGCGGTTTTTAAGCCTCCGTCCCTCGCTCACCGTCCGCCGTCCTCCGGTAACCGGCTTCCCGCAACCTGCAGCCCGCTACCCTTCCCTTTTCCCCGTGACTATCGCTAACTTATCGCTTGTCCGCGATCACACCGTTTACCTTTAAAACAACCGCTCCATGTCCGCCCTCTCCTCGCTTCGTGTGGCCGTCGGTGGCGACCACGCCGGATTCCCGCTCAAGCAACTGGTGATCGAATCGCTCGGAGCGCACGTCGCGCAGGTGATCGACTGCGGGACTCATGATCAGGCGAGCACCGACTACCCGCTGTTCGCTGCCGAAGTCTCACGGCAAATCGTTAGCGGCCAGGCGGAGCGTGGGATCTTGGTCTGCGGCAGCGGCGTGGGGGTCAGTGTGGCGGCCAACAAGATCGTCGGCATCCGCGCGGCGATCTGCCACGACACGTACTCGGCTCACCAGGGCGTGGAGCACGACGACATGAACGTGCTGTGCATCGGCGCCCGGGTGATCGGGCCGGAACTGGCGATGGAGATCATCCGCGCCTTCTTGGCCGCCCGGTACGTGCCCGAAGAGCGACACGCGCGGCGGCTGGAACAGATGCTGAAAATGGAACGCAGCGGGCTCGGCTAAACCGCCCGGCGCACAACCGGCCGGCGGCAGGATGGACTACACTGGAGCTCGCGTCTGACGCTTCTCCGGTCTGATCCACCTGTTTTGAGAGTGGTTTTCCATGGTCGCCCGCTCGCGTCTTCGGCACTGCGCCGTCTTGCTCTTGATCCTGAGTTGGGGCAGTTGGCCCGCCGGTACTTCGGGCTGGGCCCAGCAACCGGCACCGGCTCCGCCCAGCCGTGACGAACGGTTCCGCCAGGACGTCGCGGCGATGTTTGCTGAGTTGGTCGAGACCCGCCGCGAACTCCACCAGTTCCCCGAACTCTCCAACCAAGAAGAACGCACGGCCCGGTATGTCGCCCTGCAACTCAAGCAATTGGGCCTGAGCGTACAGACCGGGATCGGCGGTCACGGCGTGGTTGCCATGCTTGAGGGGACCGCTCCCGTCAAAGATTCTGACGATGCGCCGCCCTGCGTTGCCATTCGTGCCGATATGGACGCGCTGCCGATCATGCAGGCCGGCGACAAGCCGTATCGCTCCGAGAATCCCGGCGTGATGCATGCCTGTGGTCACGATGTCCACGTCACCTGTGCTCTGGGCGCCGCGCGGTTGCTCGCCAAGCACCGTGACCAGTTCGCTGGCAGCGTCAAATTCATCTTTCAGGGGGCTGAGGAAGGGATGCCGGTCACCTACGACAAGGACTGGGGAGCCAAGTTGATGGTCGCGCAAGGAACGCTGGAAAACCCGCGGCCCTCGGCGATTTTCGCGCTGCACTGCACGCCGCTGGCCAGTGTCGCCCACGGGCCGCAGGCTGGTCTCGACCTGCCATTTGAAGTCGGCCAGATTGGGTTTTGCATCGGGCCGGCGTCAGCCAACAGCGACCGGTTTCGAATCGTGATCCGTGGCCAGGGAGCGCACGGCTCGGCGCCGCAGAAAGGGGTTGATGCGATCGCCGTCGCTGCCCAAGCCGTGCAGGCGCTGCAGTTGATCCACAGCCGCCAGGTCAGCACGTTTGACCCCTTGGTGCTGACCATCGGCACGATCCAAGGCGGTGCCCGAGAGAACATCATCGCCGAGCGCGTCGAGATGGCGGGGACCGTGCGGACGCACGACGAACAGCTCCGCGATCGGGTGATCGAGAAAATGCACCGGGCGCTCAAAGGAGTCACCGAAGCCCACGGCGCCAGCTACGAGTTGCTGTATCGCAAAGGGTATCCCGCGATCATCAACGACCATGCGCTAACCGAGCGTTCGACCGAGTCGCTGCGGCGGTTGTGGGGCGAGCAGCGCGTCGTGCAGACCAACCCCGGCATGGGCGGCGAGGACTTCTCATACTTCTCGCGCGAAGTGCCCGGGTTCTACTTCCGGCTCGGCGTCGCCAATGTCGCCCGCGGGATCACCGCCGGAGTGCACACGGCGGAGTTCGATGTCGACGAGGAGTGTTTGCGAGTCGGTGTCGAGTCGCTGGCGGCGCTGGTGTGCGACCACCTGCAACCGTAGTCGCCTCTAGAGCCGCGCCATCCGCCGGGCAATCGCTTGGGCAGGCAGCGGCGTGATCTTGGCCGCAGCCGCTTCGTGCGTCTGCAGCAGGGTATTGCGCGACTTCTCGCTCGGATCTTCTTCGTACTGCACGATGTAGGCGCCGACCTTGAGTCCATCGGATTCGTAGACCGGCGGCCAAAACTCGTCGCCACGATTAGCCAGCGTCTTGGCGAGCAGACGCGTCGCCCGTCCCGAGAACCCGCTGAGCACCATGTCCAACCGGCCAAGCGGTTCGCGGAACAGGTAGAACACCAGCGCCGTGTCTTTGCCGTTGCCGCCGGCCCAGACCCAGGTTCCGTCATCTTTCTCGTAATAAAAACCGGGATGCGGCGCGTCTTCGTTCTTGCTCAACCGCGTCCCAGCCGAAGCCGAATCGGGCTGGGGATCGTTGTCGCGGTAGCGCAGGAAGAACGGACAGGCCCGCGCCGAAGTGTCGTCGACGTCATCTTCGGTGACAAACGGCGAGCAACCGAAGGCGTCAGCAAACACCAGTTCCACCACCGGGTTGCTCTTCACGCTGCCGATGCAGACCAGCGCCCGGTCGCCTTGGGCTTCCGAAAATCCGCTGAAGACTTCTTCGGCCCGCGCGCGGGCTTCGCTCAGCGCGACTTGGCCAGGGCTCCAAACCAGCGTCTGCTGCAACCGCTCGGGCGCCGGGATCTCACGGGCAACTTTTTCGACACCCGGCGGCAACGAGGCATTCTGCTTGGCGTGCTTGGCCGCTCCGCCGAGGGTGGAGACGCCGTTGAGCAATTCGCCGATCAGCACCGAATCGGAGGCCACGATCCAGGCATTCTCCGGCGTGTTGCCGCCTTCGCCCTGCCGCACACCGACGCAAATTTCCACGTCGCTGCGGCGTGCCAGCAATTCCCAAAAGTTCTCCGCTTGCACTGAAAACAATGCTCCGGGCAACTGATCCGCGGTCGCGTAGCCTTCGTCGATCAAGTAGTCACAGAGCCGCGACAAAGCTTCCAGCGGAATGTATTTCGCTTCGTTCTTCAGCAGCGAGGCCACTTGGTGGCGGTCCAGTCCGGTGTGCTCAACGATCGACTTAATCGTGCCCGGGCGCTTGCGGCGATCAGGGGTATGGCCAAGGATTTCGGCAAGCCGGAATGCGTATCTCATCAGGTGACCGCTGGTAGAAGACTAGGGAGACGACGGACGGCAAGCTGCCGCTGCTATTCGCCACAGCTCAATGGAGTGCTTTTTCACATCGTTGGGAAAGCTTAGCAATTCTAGTTGGCTTGCTAGCTGTAAAGCTAGACCCCCATATCCCGCGAGCTTCTGGCGGCCAACCCAGGGGGTGTCAGCATCTGCGGTCGCTTTCGTTTACGGGACACAATCCCACGTTAACTTGCCGCTCCCCAGCACGCCGTTGGTTCCTCAGGGACGTGCCACCCTCAAGGCACATGCCACTCCAAAGTTCCTTACGGACGTGCAAAGATGTCGCAGTGCGCTGAGAAACCGATCAACGGGCAGGCCGAACCAGATGCAATCGGCTAGAGTATAGGATTACCAACAGAAGGAGCATGCAGCCGCATCGGCTGCCCCCACCCCCAGTGAATGCGTCCTCCTGTCCCGCCTGACACTTCCGCTTCACTCGCTGAGCTGACCAGCTTGTTCACCATCGCCCCCGATCCCTTTGATCACCGGTTGCAGGCCACCTCCTGCCGCCTGCCCGCCGCTCCCTTTGCACGCTATTGGCGGACCACGCTGGCTGCCGCCTTGGCATTCGTCGCAATCGTGGGCGTCGCCGGCTGCGATCAGATACCGCCGATCCGCCAGTACACGATCAACACCGAAATGCCGGAGACACTCCGCAGCCAGGACCGGATGCTCGGTGCGATCACTCCCCAAGACTCTGCGGTGTGGTTCTTTAAGCTTGTCGGGCCGACCGAGGCGGTCACCCATGCGGAGCCGGAGCTGAAAGCATTTCTTCAACAGGTAGAGTTTGTCGACGGCCGGCCGCAGCTCGACTCGCTGCCCGAAGGTTGGCGGCGTTCGGGAGCCAGCGAAATGCGGTTCGACACGGTGCTGATTTCGACGCCGACGCGCGAGCTGGAACTGAGCATCAGCTCGCTGCCCAAGTCGGGCGATTGGCCGGAGCAAGTCGCGATGAACGTCAACCGCTGGCGTGGTCAGATGGGTCTGCCTGATTCCGATCAAGCTTGGGCGGGCGCCGAGTTGCTAGAAACCGAAGAGTCGGCCGACGAGCCGGCGGTGTGGGTCGACCTGACCGGCAAGATGGGGCCTGGCCCGCCGCCGATGTCGTCGCTGCCCGGCAGTGGCTCCTTCGCTTCCGGGCGACTTCCCCCCGGGCATCCGGAGATCCCTGCAGGCAGCGGCGAAGCCAGCACAAGCCCGGCTCCGAGCGCTGCATCGCAGGGCGCCGCGGCCGCGTCAAGCTCGGCGGAATCGAGTGGCGGGCTAAAATATGAGGTCCCCGAGGGCTGGCGCCCGGGTACAATGAGCGCCATGCGGATGGCGGCGTTCGAGTTCGGCGCCGAGGAGAAGCCGGTGACGCTGACGGTGATCCAGGCCGGAGGCGATGTCCGCGGCAACGTCGACCGCTGGATGGGACAAGTGCGCGGGGAGTCGCCGCCGGCCGAAGTCGTCGACTCGGCGCTGCAAGACGCTCAGCGATTGCGTGTTAGCGGCCATGATGCGCAGCGGTTCTTTTTGACTGCAGGCGATGATAGTGCTCCTGACTCCGAAGCGGTCGATGGCACGATTGTTCCGCTGGAAGGCGGCATGAGTTTGTTCATCAAAGCGACGGGCCCGCAAGCGACGCTGATCGAGCAGCGGGCGGCGATCGCTCGGTTCCTTGACTCCCTGAAACTTCCCGACTGACCCCTGGCGGACCGCGGTTTCCACCGCGCCCCCAGCGGTCCACCTCTGTCGCTCGGCTCAGCCGGCTGGGCGGCATTCGCAACTAGCATCCCTGGCACCCAGCCTGCTGGGACGCTCCCACCCTACCCTTCGACCGGTCTCGCTCCTATGGCAACGGTTCCATCAAACGTCCGAGTCTCCGATCAAACTTCCCCAGCGCCTGCGTGGAGCGTCTCGTCGCTGGCAGCCCAGACGCTGCAACTGTTCGGCTCGCTGAAGTTAACCGTGGCCCTGTTCGCATTCTCCTTGGTGTTGGTGTTCGCCGGGACGCTGGCTCAGCACCATCTCAACATGCTGCAAGTCAAGGAGCGGTACTTCACGAGCTGGATCGCTCTGATGCACTTCGAAGACCTGGTGCCCAATTCGTTCTACATGCACGAGCAGCCCTTTCGTGGATTCATCCCGGTTCCCGGCGGGGCGTTGGTCGGGATGTTGCTGCTGCTCAATTTGTTGGCGGCCAAGATCACTCGGTTTCGCATCCATGCCAGCGGCCCGCGATTGGCCGCCGGGATTGGCGTGATCGTGCTCGGCTTGTTGGCCACGCTCGGCATCGTGCTCGCTGGCCAGAGCAGTGAAGGTCTGCAGGGCGAACCGCCGATGAGCTACCCGCAGCTCTGGGGATTGTGCTTGGGAACACTCGCGGCGGCCTGGATCGGTGTCACGGCGCTAGCGATCACTGCCAAGTCGAGGACGATGCGGATCACCTGGATCGTCGCCAGCTTGGCCATCGCCGCGTACTTGATCTTCAGCCTGTCGACCGGGCACCGGATCGGCGATCCGGGTCTGCGAATCGTGTGGCAATTGGCCAAAGGGCTCGGCGCGGGGTTGATCCTGCTTGTCGGCTGCCTGCTGATCTTCAAAAAGCAGGGTGGCAACGTGCTGCTGCACTTCGGTGTCGGCTTGCTGATGGTCGGCCAGTTCATGTTCGGTGACCGCCAAACCGAACAGCGGCTGAACCTGATCGAAGGCCAATCGGCCAATGCGTTCGTCAATATGGACAAGGTCGAAATGACCTTCATCCGCGAGGCGGATGGCCAGCAGCAGTTCACCGCCATTCCTCACCAGCAGCTCCGTCAGGCAGCGGAATCGAAAGCGGTGATCCGCGACGAAGCGCTGCCGGTCGATGTGAAGGTGTTGGCATATTACAACAATTCGCGGCTGCTCAAGCCATCGGCGGACACCCTCACTGCCGATCGCGGAATCGGACAGGAAGTCGCCGCCGTCGGTACTCCGGGCAGCGGTGGGACGAGCAGCGAGGTCGACCTCGCATCAGCGTATGTGGAATTGCTCGACAAACAGTCCGGCGCGTCGCTCGGGACGCATTTAATCTCGCAGTGGTTTTCTGATCGAGCGCTCGCCGTCGACGGGGGCAGCAGCGACGAGTTCGACACCGTGACGCTCGACGACACCGAGTACAAAGTTGGGCTGCGATTTGCGCGGAATCCCAAGCCGTTTTGGATTCACTTGAATGAAGTTCGCCGGGTCGACTACAGCGGCACCGATACACCGCGTGACTACCGCTCGTTCATCCGCATCATCGATCCGGAGAGCGGCGAAGACCGCCGCGAACAGATCTGGATGAACAATCCGCTGCGGTTCCGCGGTGAAACTTATTACCAGTCGAACTACACGCGGCTTCCCAGTGGTGCGGAGATGACCGGTCTGCAGATCGTGCAGAACAGCGGCTGGTTGATCCCGTACGTCGCCTGCAGCATCACCGCGCTGGGAATGTGCGTGCACTTTGGTGGCACGCTGCGCCGTTTCGTTCGCCGCCGCAACCAAGAACAACGGCTGGCGCGCGAGAAGGCCGCGGGCCGCAAACGCGGTACGAAATCACCTTACGCTCCGCTGGCCGGTGGTGAAGGTGAATCCGACGCCCTGGCCAGCGACCAAGTTCAGACGCCGTCGCGGATGCCAATCGTGCTCGGCGTCGGTGCGGTAGCGTTGTTTGCCGTGCTAGCGCTGGTCCCCTGGCCCGCGGTGATGAACAACCTGCGGCCGGCCCAGCGCGATCGCGACTTTGACCTGTATGCTGCCGGCGAGATCCCGGTTCAGTTTGGCGGCCGCGTGATGCCGCTGGCAGCATATGCCCAACAAACGCTCAAGGCGATCAGCAACCGCTCGGCGCTCAAACTGGAAGATGCTCCCGGAGCAATCCGTGACCGCGCCGACGGCGCGAAAAAGCTCTCGCCGATGGCCTGGCTGATGGAGGTCGCGATCGACGATGAACGGCTGGACGACCTGCAGATGATCCGCATCGATGCGAGCGAAGTCCGCGACGAACTGAATCTGGAAAAACGCGAAAGCAAACTGTTTACGCTCAACGAGATTCGCCGTGAACTCACCCGGTTTACCGAACTCACCGAAGCGGCGGCCAAGAAAGAACCGCGTGAACAGTCATTCAAAGAAAAGAAGTTGCTGGAGTTGGACCGCCGGGTCCGCGCGTTCACGATGACCGCGATCGCCTTCCGCTTGCCGGTGCCGATGGAGATTCCGGCACACTTGTTCCCAGAAGGGACGACCGAAATGCAGCGGCGGATGTTCGCCGTCCGGCAACTGCAAAACCGCATGCAAGCGGTCGAACAAATGACTTCTCCCGGCATCGTGCCGCCGCCGGCCGAGGTTCTGGCGGCGTCTCATGACGTGCCCAAATGGTCGGCGTTTGCCCCGGCGTTCTTCGACGTCGCCTTGCAGGGAGCCTCCGGCGAGACGGTCGAACGGATCGGCGTCGATACGTTTTCCGAGATGATCGCGGCCTACAACGACAAGGACCCGCAGAAGTTCAACGAAGCGGTCGATGCGCACTTGGCCAGCGTGAAAGCGATTGAAGGGGCAGGTTATTCGCCCTGGAAAGTCGCCCTGGAACGCTGGGATGAATCGAACTCACCGACCGCCGTAGCGATGGTGCTCTACTTCGCCGCCCTGGTACTCGGCTGTCTGTACCTGATGGTGGATATGCCGCGGCTGCGTTCGGGCGTGTGGGGCATCCTGCTGGTGGCACTGACCATTCACACACTCGTCTTGCTGTCGCGGATCATCATCACCGGCCGCGCTCCAGTGATTAACCTCTACTCCTCCGCCGTATTCATCGGCTGGGCCGGCGTGATCTTCGGGATCGTGCAGGAGCGGATCTTCCGTTACGGCGAAGGCAACTTGCTGGCCGGGGGCAGCGGTGTGCTGGCGCTGTTGGTGGCCTACGGCCTGAGCAGCGGCGACACGATGCCGGTGCTGCAGGCGGTGTTGGACACGCAGTTCTGGCTCGGTACGCACGTGATCACCGTGACCTTGGGCTACACCGCTACGATGGTCGCCGGCCTGCTGGGGATTCGTTACCTGGTCGCCGGTTGGCTCGGTGCCGACTCCGATTCGCTGCGGCAGATCTACCGCTCGATCTATGGCGCGACCTGCTTTGGAATCTTGTTCAGCTTCGTTGGCACGGTCCTCGGCGGCCTTTGGGCTGACGACAGTTGGGGACGGTTCTGGGGCTGGGATCCAAAGGAGAACGGGGCGCTGCTGATCGTGATCTGGAACGCGATGATGCTGCACGCCCGCTGGGATGCCATGGTCGGAGCCCGCGGCTTTTCGATCCTGGCGATCGGCGGCAACATCGTCACCGCCTGGAGCTACTTCGGCACCAATGAACTCGGCATCGGCCTGCACAGCTACGGCTTTACTGAAGGGGTGCTGATGTGGCTGAGCGTGTTTGTTGCCACGCAGCTAGCGTTCATGGTCGCAGGACTGTTGTTCTCGCCGAGAACACCGGCCGACGACGTGTCGGCGACAACGTAATCCCGATCCGTGATCGCAGAGAAAGCGAGCGTGCTTGATTGACTGCACCGCCGGAACCCGCTGAGCAGCTTCCGGCCGAGGTGCTGGAGGCGGCGGTCGCTGCTTCGCCGCCAGCCCTGGGCAGTGACGCGTGGGCGGCCGAACATCCCTGGCATCCGCGGGTCACACCGTGGTTGGTCTACATGTTGCTGCTGTCGGTGGCGCTGTACGCTCGCCAGTGGCAGGGCTGGACGTACGTCCCGATCAAGCTGTTGCAGACGGCGGTGGTCGTTTATTTGGTGTGGCGGTGGCGAGCGCTGTTGCCGGAGTTGACCTGCCGATTTCACCTCGCGGTGCTGCCGGTATCGCTCGCTCTGGTCACTGGCTGGATCTACCTCAACGGCCTGATGCTTGGGCTGTTCCCGTCGCTAGCTGAACGTGAGCCGTCATTCTTTGAAACGCTGCACGGGCAAGACGCACGCTTATTTTGGCTGGCCGCGATCGCACACCTGATCGCGATGTGCACCGCCGTGCCGATCATCGAGGAGTTATTCAACCGCTCGCTGCTGCTCCGCAGTCTGCAGCGCCCGCGCGCAACCGCAGTCGGAATCCTGCAGGTGTTGGTGGATGTACCGCTTGTCGGCGACTTATTGGTACGGACGCGACTGGGGCAGGCGGCACTTCAACAGCCGCCGGTGTTTGCGCGAGAGTTTCAAGCGACACCGCTGGGGCAACTGAGCCCGTTTGGCGTCGCGGCTTCAACGGCGGTGTTCATGCTGGTACACACCACCGCTGATTGGCCAGGAGCGATTCTCTGCGGCGTGACCTGGTGTATTCTGCTCCACCGCACCCGTCATCTCGGGCTCGGTCCGATCATCTGGTCACACGCGATCGTCAACCTGCTGCTCTGGCTGTACGTGGTCAGCCAAGGAGCCTGGCAGTTCATGTGACTCAGCGCTGAGCCGCCGCTGCGGGAAGAGGATGATTCTGGGCCGCGGCGGGCAAAAACATCGCGGCGTAGGGGCGGTGGCGGCCGGGCATTTCAGCCGCTCGGCGGAAGTAATCGCGGGCCTGCAGCGGTTTGCCATCGTAGTGCAGCATGATCCCGGTCAAAAACAGCAGCCCACCCTGCTCCGGTTGGCGAAGCGCCGCATCGGCCAATGCCTCCAGATGTTGGTCCTGGGCCAAGCGGTTGCCGCGGTACAGCGCTGCCAGCGAGAACCCGCCGCGTTCGATCGTGCCAGCCAGTTGGAAGCCCATCGCAAAGTAGGTCACCGCTAATTCGTAATCGCCGGTAGCGGTGTAGGCATGGCCGGCGCGGAGATGCGTGGCGGGGTAATCCGCGGCGCGTCCCATCGCTTCGCGGTATTTCGAAGCGGCGCGGCGGTATTGCTGGGCCGCAAACTCGCGGTCACCATCGGCGATCAGGCTGTCGGCTTGCGTTCGCCCTGCTTCGTTGCTCGGCTTGAGCACCGCTACCCGGCGCAAGATCTCGTCCTCACCCGCTGCGCCCGCTTGGCCTGCCGCTGCGTTCTGCCTGCCCTGAGCGGGGGCGTTAGCGCCGGCTGCGGCGGGTTGTTGATTCGGCTGGACCAGCAGCGGATTGACCTGCACCTGCGGCTGCACCAGGATGTTCGCTGGCGGCTGTGCCAAGTAATTCTGCTGCCAGCCGTAATAGCCATACGGCGCGTACGCCCCACCCCAGCCATAGTTGTAGCCATATCCATACGGATAACCGTATCCATAGGGGTAGCCGTAGCCATAGTAGGGCGTGATGTAGTAATTCTTGTTGATCACCGGTCGTCGCGGCGGAACGACCGGAGCTACCGGCCCGCCACGGCCGAGTTGTCGCGCGTCGGCCGCCTGGCGACGGCGGATCTTGTCGAGGGTCATGTCTTGGTAGCCGCCGAACTGGGCCTCGGCGGTGCTTCCCGAACCAAGGCTCAGCAGACTGGTGACAGCGATGGCCAGCCCAAGCGTCAGCAAACTGAAAATGCGTTGCATGATGGCTCTCCCGGCCGAAATCCACCCTTGACAGGCACCCGCGGAAAACGCACGTCCGCCGTACGACAGTTGCCCACTTGGTATCATAGGCGAGCCGTCGCTGTGAAACGAGTTCGAGACGCTGCGGTTGTGCTGGAAGATCGCTCGCCAACGCGTGAGATTCAACAATCTCGCAACGCTTTCTGCATTCCCCAACAGCGGCCGCGGAGTATCCTTATCGCATGGAAGTCTCATCCGAACTGGCCGCGCGGGTCCTCCGCCTGGTCTCATCGCCCACCTATCGTCCTCGTAAAGCGAAGCAGATCGCGGTCCTGCTCGATCTCGATCCCGAAGATTACCGGGAACTGAAGCGAGTCATCAAGTCACTGGTGCACTCCGGTCAACTCACCTATGGCTCCAGCCATTTGGTGTTGCCGACAGCCCCGCCATCCGCTGCTGCTGCAAAACCGTCCGCGGAGGACAAACGCTTCGCGGAGGCTGAGCCCGTGGCAATCGCCAAGCGTGACAAAGTGGTGCGCGGCACCTTTCGCCGAGCGATTGCCGGTTTCGGGTTCGTCCGACCGGGCGATGGCAGTTCGACCGGCGAATCGGTTGAGGACATCTTCGTTCCACCGGGTGCGACCGGAGGGGCGTTGGATGGTGATACCGTTGAGATTCGTCTCCGCCCCCGGAGCGATCGCCGCGGCGACACGCCCGAAGGTTACGTCGACAAGGTGCTGCAGCGAGGCCGCCGCCAGTTCACCGGCACCGTGGAACTGCGAGGCTCCGTCGCTTGGGTCCATCTCGATGGCGTTCCTTATGACCAGCCGATCCAGGTCGGCGACGTCCGCGGGCTGCCGGTGGCCAGTGACGATAAGGTGTTCGTGGAGATCGTCGAATTTCCCGCCGAAGATGGCAGCGGCGGCGAAGGGGTGCTGCTGGAAGTACTCGGCAAGACCACCAACCCCGCGATCGACACGCTCAGCGTGATGCGGCAATACGCACTTCCCGAGCACTTTCCTGAGGAAGTGCTGGCGGACGCGCGCCAGCGGGCCGACGAGTTCAGCGACGAGTCGATTCCCGCAGGCCGCCGCGACCTGACCGAGTTGCTGACGATCACGATCGACCCGTTTGACGCCCGCGATTTCGATGATGCGATTTCGTTGCAAAGGCATCACGGCGGTTGGACACTTTGGGTACACATCGCCGATGTGTCGACGTTTGTACCGCTGGGCAGCGTGCTCGATCAGGAAGCCGAACGGCGGGCGACGAGCGTTTATTTGCCGGACCGCGTCGTACCGATGATCCCCGAGGTGATCAGCAACCATCTAGCCAGCCTGCAACCGCACAAGGTGCGGCTGACGAAGACGGTTGAAATCGACATGCGCGATGACGGCGTGGTGACTTCGGTGGAAGTCTACAACGCGGCGATCCGCAGCGACCTGCGGTTCAGCTACGAACAGGTCGACGAGTTTCTCGCCGCCCCCGATGCCAAGCGGCCGCTGTGGGGCGACCCGATCTGTGACTTGCTCGCCCGGATGCACACACTCGCGATGTCACTGCGGCGGCGGCGATTCAAACGCGGTTCGCTGACGCTCGAAGTGCCCGAGGTCAAAATCGATCTGGATAAGAATGGCAAGGTAAAAGGGGCCCACGTCGTCGCCTACACCGAAAGCCACCAGATCATTGAGGAGTTCATGCTGGCCGCCAATCAAGCGGTGGCGACGTGGCTGGACGACCAGGAATTGAACTTCCTGCACCGCATTCACCCGCCGCCGGACCGGCGAAAACTGCGTCAGCTTGAACAATTCATCAAGGACCTGCGACTGCCGGTCCCCTCGGTTCAGAGCCGCCGTGACATTCAGAAGGTCCTCGACCTGGTGGCCGGCACCCCGCTGGAAAACGCGGTTAATTTCGCAGTGCTCAAGAGCCTCAATAAGGCGATCTACGCGCCGCATCGCGAGGGCCACTACGCGCTGGACATGGAGCATTACTGTCATTTCACCAGCCCGATTCGCCGCTACCCCGATCTGACGGTTCACCGCTTGGTGCAAAATCTGATCGATGAACAGCAAACGCCCGATGAACCCTTCGCGGTCCTGCTGCGACAAGGATTTCACTGCAGCGACCAAGAACGCAACGCTGCCCAGGCGGAGCGTGAATTGGTGCAACTGAAGCTGTTGCACTTTATGAAGAAGAAAATCGGCGAGACGATGCGGGTGATCGTCAACCGCGTCTTCGCCGATGGCTTGTTTGCCCGTGGCATCGAGTTGCCGATCGACGGCTATCTGCCTGTGGCAGCGTTGCCGTCAGACAAGTACCGGTTTGAACGCCGTGGGCAGATGGTGATCGGTTTTCGCGAAGGAAACCAATTTCGACTCGGCGACGAGTTGTTGGTCCGTGTGGCGAAGGTGAACTTGCGCGAACGCCAGTTGTTTTTCGAGTTTGTCAAACACCTTTCCTTCGGCCAGGGCCTCAGCACCGGCGGCAGCAAGGACAAGGCTAACAAACAGGCAAAGCTGCACGACAAGAAGAGTCGCCGCGACAAGAAGAAGTTGAAGAAATCAAGACACTGAACGATCGCTGATCGTTCAGTAACACAGAATCTGCTATTGGGAAGCATTCGATCAGCCGGCACGCGTTGGCGTCCGGTTCTCACGCATGACGATCCGGACATCGGCAACCGATTCGACTGGAAGACTTTTGCCCGGATCTGCTTAGCACACGAACACCCACCGCTGACGCCTGGATCATCCTGGCGAGCGATTGAGGTGCAGCCAGTACCGTGCGGCTTCGCCGAGCGTCCGAGAAAACTTCTCGAACTCCACCGGCTTGACGATATAGCTGTTGCTGCCGTTGGCATAAGCCTTGAAGATGTCTTGATCTTCGTTGGAGGAGGTCAGCATGACCACCGGCAGATGCTGTGTTCGCGGATGGGCGCGAATGGCCGCCAGCACTTCAAGGCCGTTGCGCTTCGGCAGTTTGATATCGAGCAACACGACCTTCGGCCTTTGCTCCGCATCGCGCCCGGCGTGCCGCGCTTCGGCAAACAGCCAGTCCAGCGCCTCTTGGCCGTCCTTCACGTGCACCAGTTTGTCGGCCAGGTTGTGTTTTTTCAGCGCGCGGATCGCCAGTTCCGCGTCGCGCGGATTGTCTTCGACCAGCAGGATCTCGACGCCGTTGGGTTCGGTCACGGTACGACCTCCTGCTTGAGAGGCAACGAGAAGTAGAGCGTGGCACCTTGATCGGGCTGCGACTCCGCCCACACCTGGCCGCCATGACGATTGATGATCCGCTGGACAATCGCCAGCCCCACGCCGGTCCCTTCGAACTCTTCTTCGCTGTGCAGTCGCTGAAACACCTGAAACAGCTTCTGCTGATAGCGGGGATCGAAGCCCACACCATTATCTTTCACATAAATCACTGCGTGCGCTGTTTCACGCCAACCGCCAACTTCGACTGTGGCCTCCGGCTGATTGCGAGTGAACTTGACCGCGTTGGCAATCAAATTGAATAACACCACGCGGAGCATCGCCGGGTCGCCTTCGACCAGCGGCAGTGGTCCCACTTCGAAGCGTCGGACGTGACTGCGGCTATCGGGTGGCAGCGTGTCAAACACGGCCTGCGCGATCTCAGATAAGTTGCAAGTGTCCGTACAGATCGGCTGCCGTCCGGTTTTGGCGAAGTTCAGCAGATCATGAATCAACTGATCCATCCGCTGCGCTTCGGCGCGGATGATGTTCAACAGCCGGCGGCCCTCGTCATCGAGTTTAGGTGAATAGTCTTCTAATACAATAAGACTAAAACTGTCGATGCTCCGCAGCGGCGATATCAGGTCATGTGAAACGGAATAAGAGAAAGCTTCAAGTTCCTTGTTGGCCGCTTGCAATTCGGCGGTGCGTTGTTGGACGCGATCTTCTAGCACCTCGTTGAGTCGCTGGATTTCCTGTTCTGCTTGTTTGCGCACCGTTCGGTCGGTCATTCCGCCGACCATCCGGATCGCTCGCCCTTGCTCATCGCGGACGACGCTTCCGCGGTCCAGTACATAAGCCTGACTTCCATCGCGGCGCAGGAATCGGTATTCGCCTGACCAACAAATTCCTCCCTCGTCGATGACCTGGCGGACGCTGGCCATCACCTGCTCACGGTCTTCGGGATGAATGTGCTGCACCCACTGTTCGATCGGGACGCCGGGCTCGCTGATGGGATGTCCCCATAGTTTTTCGAATCCCGTGCTCCACCAAATCTGATTGGTGAGCAGGTCCCAGTCCCAGATCGTGTCGCTGGTAGCTTGAGAAAGAAAGCGAAAGCGTTCTTCGCTGGCCTGCAATTGCTGTTCGGCTTGCTTCCGCTCGGTGATATTCCGTGCGATCGCGATCAGGTGCGTGATCTGTCCGGTTGCGTCGGCTACCGGAGCAAGATTCACCTCGCACCAGAAGGCTTCGCCCGCCTTGGTGTAGTTGATGACTTCCTCGGAGATCGACTGCTTCGATTCGATGGCCGCATGGATGCGTTCCAAGACATCGGCCTGTGTCTCAGGGCCATGTAGAATCGCCGGGGACTGACCGATCAATTCTTCGCGGCGGTAGCCGGTGTACCGCAACAGCGCATCATTCACAAATACCAGCCGCGGCCAGCCCGCTTCGCTGGATTCCGCCGCCGTGATGGCGATGAACTCATTCACACTGGCGACACAGGTGTGGAGCAGCCTGAGTTGCTCTTCATCCTGATGTTTCTGAGTGACATCTTGAAAGTAAACCGCCAAACCTTCATCTGACGGATAGGCTTTGACGTCAAACCACCGGCTCAACGGCTCATAGAAGATCTGAAATTCCGTCGTTTGTTGCAGTTGCATCGCGCGACGGTATTCACGCTCGAGAATCGTACCGAGCGTTCCAGGAAACTCCTCCCAAACATTCTTTCCTTCTAGCTCACTGGCAGAACGTTCTAGATGGTTTTGCGCCGTCTCATTTAGGTATGTGAATCGCCACTGCCGATCGAGTGTGTAAAACGCATCGGTGATGCTCTCAAGTGTCGTTTGCAGACGCTCGGCCAGCGCCACGGCTTGTTGTTTAGCGTGCTTCGTCTGATGGATCTCGACAGCCGAACCGTACCATTTCAGCGGTTTGCCGTCGGAGTCGTGCGTCAACGTGGCTTGCATGTGGAACCAACGATAGACGCCGTCGGATCCGCGCCGCAGTCGTACGTCCATCGCGTGCGGATCGCCGGTTGCCAATGACCCCTCCCATCGCGCGGCACTCGATGCAAAATCATCGGGATGGACGATGCTCTGCCAGCCCGCGGCCGAAGGCAGCCGAGGGTCGGCGCCGGTGTACTCATGGAGGTAGCGGTTGACGTATTCGGTATTGCCGGCAGCGTCCGCCGACCACATCAGAAACGGCATCTGGTCGGCCACTTCGCGAAACCGCAACTCAGACGCGCGGAGGTTTCGTTCGGCTTCTTTGCGTTCGGTGATCTCCTGAATGGCCCCACGCACGCTCGTCACCGTGCCATCCTCGGCTCGCACCGCCTCACCGATCACTCGGACCCAAATCTCGCGCCCTTTTGCCGTGCGGAACCGGAGTTCCTGGTCATAGGGAGTTCCATCTTCTATGCAGCGCTGGACGGCGTGGCGGACGGCAGTGCGGTCCTCAGGATGATAGAACTCGATCGCTTGCTCCAGCGTCGGAGCCCAATCCGCGGGCACTTCGTGGATTCTGCGCGTCTCCTCGGACCAGAAGATTTGATTACGAGCGATGTCAACTTCCCAGCCGCCCAAACGGCCAATGCGCGAAGCGATCCGCAACAACGCTTCGCTGCGTGCGAGGGCCTGCTGAGTGACTTGAGAAAGCGCGTGCGTGTCGGAATCTGACATGGTGAATGGATCGCGGGCTTGTTATCCACAGCTTGAGGAAAGCCCCCGGGTGGGCAATTCGCTGCACCCACCACTATAGCACGCTGATGTTGCGAGCGGGCAACGAGTGAGGATGAGAACCCGATCGTGTGGGAGGAACCGGACCGCTGCGCGCGATGTGCCGCTTCCGCGGGCTTTGACGGGGCCAACGGGGCTTTTCAGACTTCCAGGGGCCGGTATGCTGAAGCACAGGGTTACGGGGTGCTGCGCTGCATGCTTGCGATGCGCGGCAGCCCCGTCTGATTGATCTCTGACATCTGACTGGACTGATCCGAGCGGCTGGGAAGCGAGCGGCGCCGATGCCCTTTGCCCGCCGGGCGGGTCCCCCGCGCCTTCACGCCGGCAATTGCATTGTGAACGACACCACGCTCGCCGTCACTCCGCTGCACCCTTGGCACGTCACTGCCGGTGCTCGCATGGCTCCCTTTGCCGGCTTCCAGATGCCGATCCAGTATCAGGGGATCGTCGCGGAGCACCAGGCTTGCCGGACCTCAGCGGCGCTGTTCGATGTCTCCCACATGGGCCGGCTGCGGTTTGACGGCGAAGGCTCCGAACAACTCCTCGACCACCTCTTGTCCCGCCGCGTGATCGGCCTGCCGATCGGCGCCGTGCGCTACGGGTTGATGTGCAATGCTGAAGGCGGCGTGCTGGATGACGTACTCGTCAGCCACCTGCAAACACCCAGCGGCTCGCAGTACCACCTGCTGGTCGTCAACGCGTCCAACCGCGACAAGATCATCCGCTGGATCACCCCGCATCTAGCTGATTTCCCAACGGTGACGATGAGTGACCGGACGGAGTTGACCGCCATGATCGCGATCCAGGGGCCGCGTGCGGTCGAGGTGACTTCGCGCCTGTTCCGCGCCAACGTCGATCAGCTCAAACGTTACCGTGCGGTGATCACCGAACAGTTCGGCAAGCCGGTGATCGTCAGCCGTACGGGATACACCGGCGAAGACGGCTTCGAACTGATTGTGCGGGCTGATGAAGCGCTGCGGGTGTGGGAAAACCTGCTGTTGGCGGGCCGCGACCACGGCTTCTGCGCCGCCGGCTTGGGCGCACGCGATACGCTGCGTCTGGAAGCCGGAATGCCGCTCTACGGACATGAGCTGTCCGAGCAGATCGATCCGATTTCAGCCGGCCTGCGGTTCGCCTGCACGCTCGATGGCCGCTCGTTCATCGGTGATGAATCGCTCCGCCGGATCAGCGAGCAAGGACCGGCCCAGGTTCGCATCGGACTGCTGCCCGAAGGCAAGCGTCCGGTTCGCGAGGGTTGCGCCGTGATCGGCCCAGGTGACGAACCGGTCGGCCGGATCACCAGCGGCGCCCCGTCACCCACCTTGCAGCGCCCGATCGCGATGGCGATGGTCGACGCCTCGCTGGTCGACCGCACCACGGGCGTGGCGCAAGTCGAGCTGCGGATCGACAACCGTGGGCACCACCAGCCCGCCAGTTCCGTACCGTTGCCGTTTTACCACCGTCCGTTGTAGCCGAATCCCATCACGACGCGGTGGCCTGATCCAGTTCTCCCGCGACCGCGTGTTTTACCACCGTCCGTTGTAGCCGAATCCCATCAAATTCCCCGAGGAAGCACACCATGGCCCGTAATCCCGCCGACCTGCTGTATGCCAAGTCCCACGAGTGGGTCGATGTCGCTCAAGATGGTGCCGATCGCGTGGCCACGGTCGGGATCTCTGCCTTCGCGATCGAGCAATTGACCGACTTGGTGTACATGGACCTGCCAGCGGTCGGAAAAGTGGTTGCTGCCGGAGACGAGTTCGGTGAAGTCGAGTCGGTAAAAGCGGTCAGTCCTTTGTACAGCCCGGTCGACGGCGAAATCATCGCCGTGCACACCGATCTGCCAGAACGCTTGGACGAACTGAAAGAGGATCCCTACGACTTCGGCTGGATCCTCAAGATCAAGCTCAGCAGCGACGCTGGACTGTCGCAGTTGCTCAGCCACGCTGACTACGAACAGCAGTGCGGTGAAGCAGGCTGAGCGGTTACGGCGGTTGACGCCGCGGCCTGGATCGACATTGCCACTCACCTTCCCAACCACCTTTTATCGCCCTGCGGGGACTCCGCCTTCATGACCGGCTATCTGTATCACACCGATGAGGATCGCAGCGCGATGCTTGCTGCCATCGGTGCCGCCTCGGTCCAGGAAATCATCGACGCTCAAGTGCCTGCCGATGTCCAACTGCGGCGTCCACTAGCGATCGCAGCGGGGATGGACGAAATCACGCTCGAATCGCTGCTGCGGCGATTGGCGGCGAAGAACGCGTCGGCGGCGTCCCACGTCTGTTTCCTCGGCGGCGGGGCGTATGACCATTTCATCCCGGCGGCGGTCGACGAAATCGCGGGCCGAGGCGAATATTACACCTCCTACACGCCCTACCAAGCGGAAGTCAGTCAGGGCAACTTGCAGGTGATGTTTGAGTACGAGACGCTCGTGACTCAGTTAACCGGTCTGGAGGTCAGCAACGCCAGCCTGTACGACGGCGGATCCGCCGCGGTCGAGGCCGTCCTGATGGCGCTGGCGGCCGATCCCAAACGCACCAAAGTCGTGACCAGCAGCGGCCTGCACCCGCAGTACCGCGAGTCGCTGGCAACCTACCTGCAGAACATCGACGCGGCCTGCGAAGTTGTCGAAACCAGCGCGACCGGCACTTCCGAACAGATGATCGAGCAGATCGACGCCTCGACCGCTTGCGTGCTGATCCAGCACCCGAACTTCTTCGGACGGCTCGAAGACGTCAAGCAGATCGCCGCGGCAGCGCACGCCGCCGGGGCGCTGGTGATCCAGGTGTTCGACCCGGTGAGCGTCGGCCTGTTGAAGCGTCCAGGCGACCTCGGTGCCGACATCGCCGTCGCCGAGGGCCAGTCGCTGGGCAATCCGCTCGCTTACGGCGGTCCGTACTTGGGTATTATCGCTTGCCGCGAAAAGCTGATCCGCCGGATGCCGGGCCGGATCGCTGGCCAAACGAGTGACCGCCGCGGCAAACGCTGCTGGGTGCTGACGCTGCAGACTCGTGAACAACACATTCGCCGCGACAAGGCGACCAGCAACATCTGCAGCAACCAGGCATTGTTGGCGCTGCGGGCGACGGTGCACCTCAGCCTGCTCGGGCCGCAGGGGCTGCGCGAAACGGCGGAGCACTGTGTCCGCAAAACCCACTATGCTCGCGAGCAATTCCGCAGCAGCGAGCGGTTTGAGATCGTCCTGGATGGTCCCGTGTTCAAAGAGTTCGTTGTCCGCGACCGCGAAGGTGCCGTGGAAGAGCTGATGGAACATGCCCTGAGCCAGGGGATGTTGGCGGGCGTTCCGCTGGGGACCTGGTATCCGGAACTGCACGACTGCTTCCTGGTCGCAGTGACCGAAAAACGGACTCGCGACGAGATCGACCAACTGGTGCAAGTCCTCTCCTCGGCTTTTGTCGCGGTCTGAACCCTGTCGCTCGCGCGTTACCCGCACGCTGCCGTTGCCGGCCTCGCAACCGCCGCATTCACTCGCTCCGTCACACCCGATTTCCATGCGAAACAAGCAAGCCACACAGTTGATCTTTGAACTCAGTCGTCCGGGCCGCCGCGCGGCGACGCTGCCGCCGGTCGACCTGCCGGTGGCGGAGGTCGCTGAGCTCCTGCCAGCGGACCAATTGGCCGGGGCACCGCCGCCACTGCCGGAATTGACCGAAGGCGAAGTCGTGCGGCACTTCGTCAACCTGTCGACGCTCAACATGAGTGTCGACACGCATTTTTATCCGCTCGGTTCATGTACGATGAAGTACAACCCCAAGCGAAATGAGCGGCTGGCGTCGCTCCCCGGCTTGGCGGCAGTCCATCCGCTGCAGAGCGACAATTCGGTTCAGGGGCTGCTGCAGTTGCTGTACGAACTGCAGGAAATGTTGGCCGAGATCAGCGGGCTACCGGCGGTCTCGCTGCAACCGGCCGCCGGGGCGCATGGCGAACTGGCGGCGCTGATGGTGGCCGCGGCTTATTTCCGCCAGCGCGGAGAGCAGCGCACGGTCGTGCTCACCGCCGACAGCGCTCACGGGACCAACCCCGCCAGCGCAGCGATGGTGGGATATGAAACGCGGACGGTGAAAAGCCGCGCCGATGGATTGGTCGACGTCGAGGACTTGCGGGCGAAGATGGACGACCGAGTCGCGGTCTTCATGCTCACCAATCCCAACACGCTGGGACTGTTTGATTCGCAGATCCGCGAGATCACTAGCCTGGTTCACGAGCGCGGCGGGCTGATTTATCTCGACGGCGCCAACATGAATGCGATTCTCGGGATCGCTCGGCCCGGCGATTTTGGCGCCGACCTGATGCACTACAACCCGCACAAAACGTTCAGCGGTCCGCACGGCGGCGGCGGTCCCGGCGCCGGACCGATCTGCGTCCGCGACTTTCTCGCTCCGTTCCTGCCTCGGCCGGTCGTGGTACGGGACGGCGATAGCTACCGCCTGGAAAACGAAAACGGTGACTCGATCGGCCGCGTGCGCAGCTTCTTCGGCAATGTCGGCGTCCTGGTGCGTGCCTACTGCTACATCCGCACCTACGGCGGCGCGGGCTTGCGGCAAGTCAGCGAAGATGCGGTGCTGGGTGCCAACTACCTGCTGAGCCGTGTGAAGCACATCCTGGATGTCCCCCATGGCGATCGCTGCATGCACGAGTTCGTCGCCAGCGCCTCGCGGCTCAAGAAGGAGAAGGGGATCTCGGCGATGGACCTGGCCAAGCGAGTGCTCGACTATGGCTTCCATGCCCCGACCGTCTACTTTCCACTGGTCGTCAATGAAGCGGTGATGGTCGAGCCGACGGAGACAGAAAGCAAGGAGACGCTCGATGCGTTTGCCGAGGCGCTGTTCCGGATTACGGAGGAAGCGCCCGAACTGTTGCAAGACGCGCCGCACAGCACCCGGATCAGCCGCCCCGACGACGTGACCGCGTCGCGACGGCCGATCATCCGCTGGCAACCCGAGTGAGTATCGGCATCGCCGGCTCGCCCGCCACAGGACGGTTGCTGTTTAGCGGTCCTGGGGCGGCGGCCGAGAACATGGCGATCGATGGGGCCGTTCTCGCCGGCACCGGGCCCGACAGCGGCCCGACGCTGCGATTTTACTCCTGGAGCAGCCCGACGCTCTCGCTCGGCTACTTTCAGCCCTATCAGCAGCGGGGCGAGCATGCGGAGAGTTCACGGTTGCCGATCGTCCGCCGCGCTACCGGCGGCGGCGCGATCGTCCATGACCGCGAGCTGACCTACAGCCTAATCGTGCCCGCATCGCAGCGATGGGTCGGGGCGGCGCCGGCGCTTTACCGGGCGGTCCACGATGCATTTGTCGCAGCGCTGGCCGAGTTTGGAGTGACTGCGATCCGCTTTGCCGATTCCTTCCGGCACGCACCTGCGGGAGAACCGTTTCTCTGCTTTCAGCGAAGAACGGATGAGGATCTGCTGGTCAACCAGTACAAGGTGCTCGGCAGCGCCCAGCGGCGCGGGCCCGGCGGGCTGTTGCAGCATGGCAGCCTGCTATTGGCCGCCTCGTCCGCTGCGCCGCAGTTGCCGGGCATCGCGGAACTGACTGGCCGAGTGATCACGGCGGCCGAGATCTCGTCCGCCCTTGCCGAGAAACTTACGGCGCTGCTAAAGGTTCAATGGCAAGAGGCGGGATTGTCGAGCGAGGAGCGAGCGGCGGCCCTGGCGATTCAGGAGCAAAAGTTTGCCGCTCCGGCCTGGACACAGCGACGTTAGCTGCAGCCGGCCAATGATAATTGGTCAGGATTAAAACACCTTAGACAATCCCAAAGTGAGCTATTCTTCCGATCCCAGACGAATCGCTCTTTTTCCGGTAGTGAAGTTGGTTATGCTAGAGGTGTCCATTGAGTTTGATCCTTTGGTGAGGGTGCGCGTCGGAGTGCTGTAGGATTTGCTGTCACGCGGGTGAGCGGCATGGTTCTTATTTTTATTTTTGGCGGCGGCCTCTTCGGCTGTCGGCAATCCATCCAGCACATGTTCTGACGGCCCGGCAAACGATCGACGAGAGGGTGATTGATGCAGGTTAAGTTAAAAGTCATGACGGGAAGTCATGCGGGACTGGAAATCGCGGTTTCCGGCGAGAAATTTCTGATTGGTCGAGGTGAGTCGTGTAACTTGCGTCCCAAGAGTGAGTCGGTCAGCCGCAAACACTGCATCCTGGTCATCCGCGACAATCGTCTATTGGTTCAGGATCTGGTCAGCCGCAACGGGACCTTCGTCAACGAAAAGCGTCTGCCCACCGATAAAGCGAAGGTGCTCTCATCGGGGGATCAACTGCGCGTGGGCAAGATCGCCTTCGAGGTGCTGATCGAACACGGTTTACAAGCCGCGAAAAAGCCCGAAGTCAATAGCGTCGGTGAAGCGGCAGCCCGGACCGTGGAGTCCAATACCGGCAGTCGCTTCGAGGCGATTGATGTCAACGCCTGGTTAGACGAAGCCGATCAAGTCGACCGCGTGCGAAAACTGTCCGATCCGGACACCCGACAGTTTCGGGTTGAATCGGTCGAACCGGCGACGCCCGCGGACGAGGACAGCGGCGAACTGTCGACTGATGATACGGGAGTTCGCAAACTGCAGCGGCCCGAAAAAGCCAAGCCGGGAAAACTCCCCGTCGAGGCGAAGAAGGCCTCGACCGGCGATTCGCGCCAAGCAGCCGACAACGCGCTCAAGAAGTTCTTTAGTGGTCGGTAAGCGCTTTGCCAACCTGATGGTCATCGGCTCGCTGAGCTATGCTGCGCTGCTCGGCTGGGGAGGCGCTGCACGCGCTGAACAACAGGTTCGCCTCCAGTCGGGATTGGTGATCCGCGGCTCGGTGATCGAGCTGCCGTCGCTCAATCAAAACGCTTTTTCAGCCGCGTCGGCCGGTGGCGAAGCGCGATTGATGCCGATCTGGATGGTCGACGACGGCCTGCGGCGAACCTACCTCCACAAAAGCGGGATGGTCGCGGAGGTCAATCCGGTCGAGGACCTGTCGCAGAAACTTGAGTTTTGGCAACCGGTTCCGGTCGGCGGACGCACCGTCGGCGGCGTTGGTCCACTGCTCGGCGTTTCGGCTTTCAACAATCACGGCCAGCGCGTCGTCAACGTCCGCGGCTCTGACGGCAGCGCGATTTCAATCATTCAGGGCATCACGGAAATCAACGCCCGCTATGCGCGCGTTGAGGCGCTGAAAGGGAATCCGGCCTACCAGTGGGACATGCGGGTCGCCACCGCGGCACTGCCCAACGACCAACTTCAGGCGCTGTTTCTGCGGCGGATCGATCAACACGATCATGGCAAACGGCTGGAGGTTGTGCGGCTATTCATCGAGGCGGAACGTTTTGGTGAAGCCCGGGCGGAACTCGAGCGGATCATCCAGGACTTCCCCGACCAACCGCGGCTGGAAACACAACTGCGCGTGCTGGCCCAGCGCCAAGGGACACAGTTGCTCGACGAAGCACGGCTGCGACGCGACGCCGGTCAGTACCAACTCGCCCTGGAAATCCTGAAAAATTTCCCGCTCGCCGACGTTGCCCGCGTCACCGGAATCGAAGTCCAGGACGCGATCGACTCGATCCAAGGCAAAAACGCTGAAGGCCAGCGGCTGGTTGAACAGTTGCGAACGCAAATCCGCACACTCGCCGCCGAGTTCAACCAGGAAAAACTGCTGGCTCTGGCCGACGAGATCGGTGAATCGCTCTCGCCCGAAACGCTCCCGCGGCTGAGCGATTACGCCCGGCTCGGCGGCGTCGACACGTTGCCGCTGGATAACCGGGTAGCCTTGGCGGTCGGTGGCTGGCTGCTCGGCGCCGGTTCCGGAATGCAAAACCTGTCGGTCGCAACCTCGTTGATCGACGTTCGCGACCGCGTGGCCGACTACCTCGCCAGTGCTGACGTGGCTGAGCGAACGGCAATTCTCGACCAACTCCGCGGGATCGAAGGGGCCGACGCCAGTTACGTCGCCAAGATGCTACCGCTGATGAAGCCTCCGTTGCCGCTGCCTGACGCGGCTCAGGACGAGCAGGTTCCCGGCATGTACCGGATGACTAGCGAGCATACCGGCCAGGACCGCGGCGCCTACGTGCTGCAGTTGCCCCCAGAGTACGATCCGCTGCGCTCTTATCCCTGCATCGTGGCGCTGCACCCGGTCGGCGGCCCGCCGGAAGGGCAACTCGATTACTGGGCAGGTGTTGCCAATTCCGGCACGCAAATGCGGATGGGGCAGGCGGCTCGACATGGGTTTGTCGTGGTGGCTCCAGCCTGGACCCGCCCAGGGCAACGCCAATACGAATCGACGCCGCGCGAACATGCCGAGGTGCTGGCCGCCCTGCGCGATGCGATGCGGCGGGTGTCGATTGACGCCGACCGCGTGTTCCTGACCGGCTTGGCCGATGGCGGAACAGCGGCCTGGGACATTGCGCTGTCGCATCCCGATCTGTGGGCAGGGATGATCAATGTCGGCGGCGAACCGTCCAACTACGTCCGGTTCTACAGCAACAATGCGGCTTACGTGCCGATGCGGTTCGTGTTCGGCGAGATCACCGGCTCACCCCCGACGTTGGTACGGATGGGTGATATTCTCGATCGTTATATGAAACCCAGTTACCACGCGATGGTCGTGATGTACCGTGGCCGCGGTCCCGAACATTTCTATGAAGAGATCCATCATCACTTCGACTGGATGCGGTTACCAACGCTGCGGCGCAAGGCACCGCCTAAATCGATCGACGCGGTCAGCATGCGGCGCGGCGACCAATTCTTTTGGTGGCTGGAACTCACCTCGCTGCTGGACAGCGTGGCGGTCGACCCATTTCTTTGGGAACAGACAGACAACCGCCGTCCAGGCAAAATTGCGGCCAGCGTCGGAGAAGGCAACCAGATCCGCGTTGCCCAAGGGCCTAGCGACAGCTTCATCGTCGGCCTGGAACCCTCGATGGGCGTGCGGATGGATGAACCGATCACGGTTCGCTATCGCTCGCGGAGTGTGAATCTCAACTTCGACGGCAGCCTTGATTTTCTTCTCGAGGACGTCCGCACCCGCGCCGACCGGCTCCGCCCGTTCTGGGCGCAGGTGGCGATCCCGTAGCGGCTGTGAACGGCGAAGCACGCTCGCTGCAGTCTCGTCCGCCGGTCGCCACCGACTTCGATGCTAGCACTACCGATGTGCCTGGCTTGGCCTTCCTGACCGCTTGCGTTAACCTCTCTCGCATGACCGATTCTTCCCCGATCCGACTGGCGACGCGCAAAAGTCCCCTCGCTCTGTGGCAGGCCCAGTGGGTCGCTGAGCAACTGCGCCTGCTCGGCTACAACTGCGAACTGGTGCCGCTGACGAGCGAAGGCGACCACGATCTGCGTCCGATTACCTCGGCAAGTGGTGTCGGCCTGTTCACCAAGCGGATTCAGCAGGCGTTGATCGATGGTGAGGCCGATGTTGCCGTTCATAGCCTGAAGGATTTGCCGACGATCGACGTGCCGTCGCTGCACCTGGCCGCGGTGCCCGTGCGTGAGACGGTGGAGGACCGTTTGGTATCTGCTAAAGGCTGGACGCTCGACGAGTTGCCTCAAGGGGCGGTCGTCGGGACGAGCAGCCGGCGCCGCGCGGCACAGTTGCTGTACCACCGCGGCGACTTGCAGATCCTGCCGATCCGCGGCAATTTGCAGACACGGATCGATCAAGTCATGCGAGGTGACTTCGATGCCACGTTGCTCGCCGCGGCGGGGCTGGAGCGATTGGAGATGAACGACGTTCCAGCGACAACGCTGCCGCTGGAGATCATGCTCCCGGCGCCGTCGCAGGCTGCACTGGGGATCGAAACCCGCCGCGACGACGAGCGCACCACGGCAGGGGTCGCGCGGCTGGATCACCGCGAAACCCGCGCTGCGGTCACCGCCGAGCGGACGTTATTGCGGGAACTCAGCGGCGGCTGCCTGGCACCGATCGCCGCTTACGGTCGCGTCAGCGGTACTGCACTGCATCTCCAAGCCATCGTGCTCTCGCTCGATGCCAGCACGCGGTTAGCCGCCGAAGTCACCGGCCCGCTCGATCAAGCCGCCGAACTGGGCCGTGCCGCCGCCGCCCAACTCCGCGCCGCCGGCGCCGACGCCATCATCGCCGCTGCCCGCTAACGTCGCCGACCGCTCTTTGTCGCCGACCGCTCTTTGTCGCCGACCGCTCCGCCGGTCGGAGCCCCGCCCCAGCGAAAACTCGCTGCAACGCTTGGATCGCGGAGTGATTGCCGCCCGCACCCCCTTAACTCGCCCCCGCACCTGCCCGCGACATCTCATGTTCATTGCTAAGCAGCACGGAACATAACATTCGGTAAAATTCTATCAGCCGGCACGCGTTAGCGTCCGGTTCTCACGAGCAGTCAGCCGGACAGCGACGACCGATTTTCTCGAAAGAATCATCCAGAGCTGCCTATCAAGTCTGCTCGACCAAAACCTGCAATATTTGCTGTTCTCTTTTCATTACCGCACGCATTGATCTTTGGGCCGATTTTCTTGCTCGTGACATTGGTGGGACGCACAGAGTAACCTCCTCAGAAAATCATTGATGAAGCTCAGTTACATCGCGATGTTGCTGCTGATCGTATCCGCTGTCGCCGCGGCGCGGGCAGAGCCACCACTGGATTCGCCAAGTGACGAACTTCCAGACACCGGTGAGACCCAGGTCGGGCCTTGGAACCTCGCGGACCTGCAGAACATCGTTCCGCCAGTGGACTGGAACCGTCAGGACCAACCGGTGCACTCGCTGACGTACGCGGGCGAAGCGTTTCAGGGCAGACCGACCGAGGTGTTTGCGTTTTATGCATCGCCGATAACGCTCGGGGAGCAGAACGTCGGAGCTAAGTTTCCTGGTGTCGTGCTCATTCACGGCGGCGGCGGGACGGCGTTTGCCGACTGGGCTTAATTCTGGGCGAAGCGCGGCTACGCGGTCATCATCGCCGAGCCGCCGGCTGAGGCCAATGCCTGGTTTGTCACGATCTGTGATGAGCGGGATGCGCTTGTGAGTACTGCGGTCCAGTTCCGACCTTGAACTCTGCATAAGACTTGTTCAAGAGCTTTGGAAACCTCCATTTATCCGCGGCGCACGAGAGCGAGAAAACTCGACTGTGTCCGGCAGGCACGCGGCTGCCCACCTCAGTCACCCGTCTGACCGCCGCTGCGAATGCAATACACACGGGCGGTCGTGCGGATCAGCAGCCGGTCACCGGCGATTGCAGGAGTCGCCATGCACATGTCATCATCGGCGAGTGAGTTGGTATGGAGCAGTTCAAAGTCGTCACCAGCGGCAAGTACGAACGTGGTGCCGTCTTCGTTGAGGCAGTAAACCTTGCCACCGTAAGCCCAAGGGGATGCGGTAAAAGCGCGGCCGTTGGGCAGCCGCTGTGGGCCGAAGAGGTTCTCACCACTGCTTGCATCGAAGCAGCTCAAAAGTCCCCGGTCGTAGAGCACGTATAAGCGTCCGTCATAGATCAACGCTGTCGGGTTATAGGGAGCGGCCGTGGGCAATGACCAGGCGATGAAATCGTTTGATGTCGCCTCACCTTCCAAAGAGATGTCGCCCTGGGCTCCGGGGCGAATCGCGTAGATCGGCCGTAAAGCATCTCCCACGTAGCCCGAGCTGATATAGAGCAGCTTGCTGTCCGCCTGCGGCGTGGCGATCGTGATGCTGGACATGCCCGAGAGCGACCACAGCAGATTCCCCTCCAGATCGTAGGATCGCACCTTGCCAGTGCCCGGTGTCACGATCTCGGTGCGCTCATGATTGACCCAGATAAAGGGTGTCGCCCAGTTGCTCTTTTCGTCGCGCGGAACTCGCCAGACCTGCTCGTCGGTTTTCGCATCCAGAGCGAGGAGATACGAGTCTTCTTCGTTGTCATTGACCAGATACAGGCGATCTTGATGAATGACCGGTGACGCCGCGGTACCCCATCCATCACGCGTCTGACGTGGTTCGAGTCGGTGCCTCCACAGTTCTTGGCCGTCGAGGTCGAAGCAGAAAACTCCGACATTCCCAAACATGCAGTAAACGCGTTGCCCATCGGTGACGGGAGTCTCGGATGCGTAGCTGCTTTTGAGGTGAATGGCGGTCTCGGGTTGCCCTTCGTGAACCGGTCGCTCCCACAGCACTTCACCGGTCTGCAGATCGAGGCACAGAACTTTCCACTGATGCACCTCCGCCAGCGGCTCGGCTCGGTTGCCACCGAAGTACAACCCCTTTTGCGGCAGTTCCGATTCGCCGGCGCTGACCACGGTGGTCAGGAAGACGCGGTCGCCCCAGACGATGGGCGACGACCACCCCCGGCCGGGAATCTCGGCTTTCCAACTGACATTCTCGGTATCCGACCAACGATCGGGCAAGTTCGCATTCTCAGCGACTCCGGCCGCACCCGGGCCGCGAAATTGAGGCCAATTCGACTGCGCACGCAGCGGGGAACACAGCAGAACCAGCAGCGTGAGGGAAATGCTGGTGGAGAGAATTGAATGCACTTTCGTAGCTCCATTACTTCGGGCGCGGACGCTGAACTTCGCTTACAGACGCTGAGCCTCTGGGTGGCACGTCCCTGAGGAACGAAGGGCGTGCTCAAGAGAACAGCAGAGTAACCAAGACGTGCCTGATTGTCTCGGTATCTATTCCAGAAGACCACGCCCATCGCTGGGGCTCTGAGCGTGCCACCCAAAGCCGTTGCGATACTCGCTCCTGAACAGGTCGCCATTAAATTAGCGGAAGAACCAAAACAGAGGGCGTTTTTGTTCCCGGACTCCGGTGATGATACCGGCTCGGAGCGAGTGTCATTAAGCAACTCTGGGTGATTCTTTCGGTCAAGTTGAGCGCCGCTGTGCGGCTCATGGCTCGTGAAAACCGGACGCTAACGCATGCCGGCTGATAGAATTTTGCCGAATATCATGGTCTGTGCTGCTTGGTACGTTCTCAACATGCGCAGTGATCGATTCGCGCCCGCGGACGTGTTACAGTGTGAGAGCCCCACCGCTGACAGAGGACCCCGCCCCATGCCCCTGGTTCGCCCCGCTTCGATGTGCCCATCCGCCTTCCTCAGACGTTTCCTGTTTGCGCTGTCCACAACGGTGGTCAGTATTGCGTCACCGCCCGTCGATGCCGCTGCGGTCGATTATTTGCGTGACGTCAAGCCGTTGCTCAAGGAGCGTTGCTTCGCGTGCCACGGGGCGCTAAAGCAAGAAGCAGGCCTCCGCGTCGATACCGGTGAACTGCTTCGGCGCGGTGGCGACAGCGGCTCCGCCTTGGTCGCCGGCGACCCGGCGGCGAGCCTCCTGATCGAACGGGTCGCCGATCCCGATCCAGCGTCTCGGATGCCGCCGGAAGGCGAACCGCTGACCGCAGGCCAAATCGAGGCATTGACGCAGTGGATCGCCCAGGGTGCGATCTCACCTGCAGACGAGGAACCCGAAGCAGATCCGAGTTCGCACTGGGCGTTTCAGCCGATCGTTCGCCCGGAGGTACCGCCACGATCCGATTCGTCTTGGGGCCGCAACCCGATCGATGCGTTGATCGCGTCCCGCCATGAATCGCTCGGGCTGACGCCTCAATCGCCCGCCGATGCGGCATTGCAGGTGCGGCGACTTTACCTCGACCTAATCGGTATGCCGCCAACTCCGGACGAGTGGGTAACGATCTTGGGTCGATCCAGTCGTGGGCCGCTGGACGAGTCGGACTACACCCGACTAGTCAACACGTTGCTCGAAGACCCGCGCCACGGCGAACGCTGGGCACGCCACTGGATGGACATTTGGCGGTACAGCGATTGGTTCGGATTGGGCGACCAATTGCGGAACAGCCAATTGCATATTTGGCATTGGCGCGACTGGATCATCGAATCACTCAACGACGACCTGCCCTATGACGAAATGGTCCGCTTGATGTTGGCGGGCGATGAACTGGCGCCTCAGGATTTACAGAAGTTACGGGCGACCGGTTACCTGGCCCGCAACTTCTTTCTGTTCAACCGTCACCAGTGGATGGACGAAACGGTCGAGCACGTCAGCAAGAGTTTTCTTGGTTTGACGATGAATTGTGCGAAATGCCACGATCACAAATACGACCCGCTGCCGCACGACGATTATTACCGCATGCGTGCGTTTTTTGAGCCGTATCACGTGCGGCTCGACATGCTGCCCGGCGAAACCGATCTGAAGCGAAACGCGATCCCGCGGGCGTTCGACGGGCCGGCTGACATACCGACCTACCTGTTTGTCCGGGGCGAAGAGACGCAGCCCGACAAGTCACGCGCGATCCTGCCGGGTGTTCCAGATGTCGTCAAGCTCAAGGAACTTGAAATCCGTCCGATCGATCTGCCGGCGGAGGCCTGGCAACCCGAACGGCGGCAGTGGGTGCAAGACGCCCACCTGGCCGCCGCCGAGTCTGCTGTCGAAGCCGCAACAAGCGCCGTGGCAGCCGCCCACGAAGCGTTGGCCCACAGCGTGAAACTTCACGCAGATCTCGCCGCTCAGGCCGAAACCGACGAAGTCGTCCCCAGTTCGGCCCGGCCCGCTTCGCCGGTAAGCATCGTCGACGATTTCACAACGCTCAATTCCCAGCGATGGGAGCTACTCGGCGGCGATTGGGAACATCAGCCCGGACGGCTCCAGCAGCGGCAAGACGGCCCGACGCGGTCGGCGATCCGCTGGGTGCCCCAACCGCCGCACAACTTCGACATCTCGCTGCGATTCACGACAACCGGCGGCAGCATGTGGAGAAGCGTCGGGATCGCTTTCGACGTGACCGCCGACGCGCACGCCGGCGCCGCCGCTGCGGGTGTCAATGAAGAACAGCTCGTGTATGTCAGCGCCGTCGCCGGCGGGTCGAAAGTGCAAGTCGCGTATCGCCAAGGCGGCGTGGACCAGTATCCCCACGACGCGCTGCGTGCGCTGCCGATCGAGCTCGATCGACCGTACACCTTGCGGGTCCAAGTTCGCGATACGCTGATCAACGTGTCGCTGGACGGGGTCCCGGTGGTGGCATGGCAAATCCCGCTGGCACGACGTGCAGGCGGACTGCATTTCACCACTTTCGACGCGCTCAGCACCTTTCACGAAATCTCGATCGCGCCGCTGGCTGACGACGTGGAACTCCGCGAACCGGCGTCGGCGACGTTGGCCGAACCGACCCATCCCGCGCAAGCGGAGCGCGCCGTTGGCGTCGCCAAGGCGAAACTGCATTTGGCCCAGCAGTCACTGGCGGTCGCCGAGGCGCAGCGTGAAAGCTTAGGTCAACGGGTCGCGGCCCTCGCGCTCGCTTGGCAACTGGCTGACACCGCTGCCGCGGACGCCGACCTGGTCGCCCGGGAACAGGCGGCCAGGGTCAGCGCGATCCGGGCTGAACGCCAGGTGACGGTCGCGAGCGCCGAGCGGACGCTCGCGGACGCCCAGTTGCGACGGTTGCAGGCGAGCGAAGACCAATGGGAGAAGATCGACAAGGAGATCGAAACCGCGACTCAGAACGCCGCGTCGGCCAAGATGACGGCCCAGACGGACGTCGGCCCCGATGAGCGTTACGCCTCGATCTCGGGAGCCCAGTGGACGCCGACACGTTTCCTCAACTCGTCGGCCGATGACCCGGCGGTCCCCTTCGCGCCGCAGAGCAGCGGTCGCCGCACAGCCTTAGCCGATTGGATCACCGACCCCGGCAACCCGCTGACCGCCCGCGTCGCCGTCAATCACATTTGGACTCGCCACATGGGCTCTCCGCTGGTGCCGACCGTGTTTGACTTCGGTCGTCAGGGAACTCCGCCGACCCATCCGGAATTGCTCGATTGGCTCGCCTCGGAATTGATCGACAGCGGATGGAGCATGAAACACCTTCATCGCTTGATCGTCAGCTCCGAAACCTATCGGATGCAATCGTCGGCAGCCGGTCGTGAAGCGAATGAGGCGATTGATCGCGAGAACCTCTATTGGTGGCGTCGCGTTCCCACGCGGCTTGAATCACAGGCTGTTCGTGATTCGATCCTGGCCCTGGCCGGGAAGCTCGATCTGACGCGTGGCGGACCGTCGGTCCCGCTTAAACAACAAGCCGACTCGCCTCGCCGCAGCCTCTATTTCTTTCACTCCAATAACGAACGCAACCTGTTCTTAACCATGTTCGACGAGGCGTCGGTGACCGAGTGTTACCGCCGTCAGGAGAGCATCGTTCCTCAACAGGCCCTGGCGCTCACCAATGGCCGCTTGGTGCTCGACGCGATCTTGCCGATCGCTGAGCGCATCGGCGCGGCGGCGGGCGATCAAACCGTGGTGGGCGATCAAGCGGCGGGCGATCAAACGGTTTCTGGCGATCGAGTCGCCGATGAAGATGCCTTCATCCGTTTGGCGTTCGTAACGCTGGTCGGTTTCACGCCCACCGATGAGGAGATCGCCGCCTGTCGCGAGGCGCTCGCTACCTGGCGCGGTCAGGACGGCACGACCCCGTCGCAAGCTCGCGCCTACCTGGTCTGGACCCTGCTGAATCACAACGACTTTGTAACGCTCCGATAACCTTCGGCCGTGTCGCCAACTGTATCGCTGCGTCCCTCACCACCTGCCCCTGCCTGGACTCATGTTGACCTACCCCACGCCCCGCCTTTCAAGGCGATCGCTTCTCGGCAACGGCTTGGCCAGTATCGCGTTGGCCGCGATGTTGCAACGCGACGGTTTCGGCCAGGAACACGGCTGGGCCCCACCGAACGGGAAGCCCCATTTTCCGCCCAAGGCGAAGAGTGTGATTTGGCTGTTCATGAACGGCGGCGTCAGCCATATGGAAAGCTTCGACCCCAAGCCGATGCTGAACCGTTACGCTGGCAAGACGATCGCCGAAACACCGTTCGCTGAGGTGCAGAGTCCCGACCGTTTGGCGATCGAGCGATTGGTCGTTCCCGACGCCAACGGCAACCAACGCAACACGCTTTATCCGCTGCAAGTTGGTTTTCAGAAGCATGGCGAGAGCGGGATTGAAATCAGCGATTGGTTTCCCTACATCGCTCGTCATGTCGATTCCTTAGCGGTGGTGCGGTCGATGTGGACGACCGACAGCAACCATGGGGCTCAGTCCCAATTCCATTCAGGCCGACACCGCAACGATGGCGATTTTCCGAACCTCGGCGCGTGGGTCCACTACGGACTCGGGTCGCTCAATGACAACTTGCCTCAGTTCATCTCGATGGGAAACCGCGAGTACTGGAACGCCAGTGACGGGCATTACCTCGGGCCAGCACATGACGCGGTGCCGCTGAGGGTCGATCCCGCGAACCCGCTCGACTTCGCCCGCCCCGAACGGCCCTTCCCCGACGCGGCTAAGTCGGTCGGCACCGAGCTGATCGCACGGCTCAATTCGTTTCGCGAGGCGGCCTATCCGCGCGACCCCGCGCTCGACGCTCGCATCGCCTCCTATGAATTGGCGTTTCGGATGCAGCGCAGTATTCCCGAGGCGCTTGACTTTTCACAGGAGACGGCCGAAACGCATGCCCTGTATGGCCTCGACCAACCGGCGACCGCAGCGTTCGGCTCGCAAATGCTGGCGGCCAGACGGCTGGTTGAACGGGGCGTGCGGTTCATTCAAGTCCAACACGGCGGCGGCGGCGCGGGGGCGTGGGATGCTCACGGCGGTCTGAAAGCCAATCACACGAACAACGCGAAGGCCGTTGACCAGCCGATTGGCGCGCTGCTGGAAGACCTCGCCCGACGCGGCATGCTCGCTGACACGCTGGTCGTGTTCGGCACCGAGTTCGGCCGCACTCCGGGGTCACAGGGAGCCGATGGCCGCGATCACCATATTTTCGGATTCAGCGTCTGGATGGCCGGCGGAGGCATCAAAGGCGGCATTGCACACGGGGCGACCGATGAAATCGGGTTCCACGCGGTCGAGGATCGCCATTACGTCACCGACATTCACGCGACCATCATGCACCAACTCGGCCTCGATTCTCGCAAGCTGGAAATCCCGGGACGCAAACGCCTGGACATCGACCACGGCCATGTCATCCACGACATCATCGCCTAAATCGAACGCCGCTTCCCATCTTCCGCAATCGCAACGGCGAGTTTCCAGCCTTGGACGATTACGCTCCGGCTTCCCAGCCGATCGCTCCGCCCCAGTCGCCGACTCGCGTACGCCACTACGTCACGCTGTGGTTATCGGTCGCGGCCGTGTTCGCTTATCTCTGTCGTAACAGCCTGGTGGTCGCCGAAAGCGAATTGCGCGCTGATCTCGGGCTGACCGAAGGGCAGATGGGATTCATCCTCGGTCCGGCATTCTTTTGGACCTACGCCCTGGCACAGATCCCAACCGCCTGGCTCGCCGAACGTTACGGATCGCGTCGCTGCTTGCCCGTGTTTTCAACCGCCTGGTCGATCGCCAGCGGGTTGATCGCGCTGGCGACCGGATTTGGTTGGGTGCTAGCCAGTCGCTTGGCCAGCGGCGTTTCGCAAGCCGGCTTGTTTCCCGCTTCGGTGCGCACGATCGCGATTTGGAACCCGCCGGCGGGACGTGCGGGGGCCAGCGGCTTGCTCGGTGCGGCCATGTCCGTCGGCGGTGCGCTGGGCGCCGGTTTAACCGGATGGATGCTCGGCTTCATGTCCGCCACCACGATCTTCGCCGTCTTCGCGATCCCAGGGCTGTTCTGGGCCTTCGCGTTCTGGTTTTGGTTTCGCGAGTATCCGAGCGAACATCCGTCGGTGAACGCCGCCGAACGGGCCCTGGTGGGTGGCGACTCAGCGCCAAACTCCGCTGCGGCCGATGAAGTCGCACTTCCCCGGCGGCTCGGCGATCCGGCCCCGCCGCCAGACCGCAGACGAATGTGGCTCGAATTGGTCACCAGCCCGGCGGCATGGCTGATCTTTGGCCAACAGTTTTTTCGTGCTGGCGGCTACGCGTTTTTCGCCAGTTGGTTCGCGACCTACCTGATCGAGACTCGCGGCGTTTCGACCACCCAGTCCGGCCTGTTGACGGCGATGCCACTGATCGCCACGGTCGCTGGATCGATGCTCGGCGGCTACGCATCGGACTTCATCTTCAAACGGACCGGCAGCTTAGCTCTAGCGCGCAAAGGGGTCGCCGGCAGCAGCCTGACCTTCTGTGCCGCGCTCGTGTGCGCTGCGTTCTTCGTCGCCGATCCGACCTGGGCCGTGATCATCATCAGCGCTGGCGCACTATTGGCCGCCATCGCCGCGCCGTGCGGTTACACGATGACTATGGACATGGGAGGAAATCACGTCGCCTCGGTCTTCAGCACGATGAACATGTTAGGTAACTTCGGCGCCGGCCTGACCCCTTGGATCGTGCCCCGATTCAAGCTCTGGGTCGAAGGCTCGCCTACCCTGCTCGCTTATTGCGACGGCAATAGCTGGAACGCTGTGCTGCTGTTATTCGCGGCCATGTATGTCGGCGCGGCCGCTTGTTGGTTTTTATTGTCGGCCCAGGGCACGGTCTTTGACCAATCACTCTTGAGAACCAAGCCACGCCATGAAACGATCCTGTGATCACAAACAAAGTCTTGTCATCGCGGGCGTGGCCCGTGGCGATATCACGCCCCCGGTCGGCATTTATCACCGGATGTGGGGCGCCGCGACGCACGACGTATCCACCGGCGTTCACCGACCATTGACCGCCACCGTATTAACGCTGGCGCCGCCAGACGCCGACGCGTCTCAAGCTGTAAAGATCGCCATCGCCGTCGACCACTGCCTGCTGTGGACGACGGAAATGCAGGCCTTGCTACAGCGAGTTTCCGAAACCGCGAGCATCGATCCCCAGTCGCTGGAAGTCCTCTTTTCTCATACCCACGGCGCCGGCTTGATGGGACTGGAACGCCAAGCATTGCCAGGCGGCGAGAGGATCGCGCCCTATCTGGATCACTTGGCCAACGTCATCGCTGAATTGATCCGTGACGCCTTGGCAGCGGCGCAGCCGGCGTCAATCACCTACGGCACCGGCCGCTGCTCCCTGGCAACCCACCGCGATTATTGGGACAGCGAGCTGCAGAAATATGTTTGTGGCTATAACCCAGACGGCACTGTCGACGATTCGGTCATCGTCGGACGCGTCAGCAACGCGCAGGGCCAGACGATGGCGACGATCGTCAATTACGCTTGCCACCCGACCACACTCGCGTGGGACAACACGCTGATCAGTCCCGATTATGTCGGCGCGATGCGCGAGGTGATCGAACAGGCGACCGCTGCGCCCTGTTTGTTTATCCAAGGTGCGTCGGGCGATGTCGGACCCAGGGAAGGCTTTGTGGGTGATGTCGCGGTCGCTGATCGCAATGGCCGACAGCTCGGTCATGCAGCCCTGTCGGCGATCCTCGAATTACCCGCGCCGGGCACTCGGTTCGTCTACACCGGGCCGGTCGTCTCGGGCGCGACGATCGGCACCTGGCGATATGAGCCGGTCTCCGCTGATCAATCGTCCTCCGCCGCGATCTGGCGAGCGACCGAGTGCAACATCGATCTGCCGCTGCGCAGCGACCTGCCGCGGCGAGACGAACTACTGACCGAGCAGGCGCACTGGCAAGCTGAACTGGATGTGGCGACCGCGGCCGGCGATGCTCATCGGGCCCGCGAGGCGCGGGCGATGGGCGAACGCGTGACCCGGCGATTGACTCGTGTCGCCCATTTGCCCACCAACGGTCGGTTTCCCTACCGAGTGAAACTCTGGCGGGCCGGCGACGCCATCTGGATACCGCTCAACGGCGAACACTACAACGTTTTGCAGACCGAATTGAGAAAGCGGTTTCCTGAACTGATTCTTGTGATCGGGACATTGGTTAATGGATCGGACGTCTGGTACCTGCCCGATGCCGAATCTTATGGCAAAGGGCTTTATCAAGAAGAGGCCTCGATCCTAGCCCGCGGCAGCCTGGAGATGTTGATCGATGCCCTGGAGGGTTCGATCCGCGAGCTGATCGCCACACCGGCCGAGACGCCGAGCCGAACGTTGTAAGCAGCACAGGACATGATATTCGTGAAACTTCTACCAGCCGCCACGCGTTAGGAGGCGTTCAGAAATAACCTCCGCATTTCACTCTCCCTCCGGGAGAGTCGAGCCTCCGGCGAGGAGAGGGGCGCTCCTGGCCCTCCCCGGCCGCTACCGCGTCCGGCCCTCCCGCAAGCGGGAGGGTGAAGGTAATGAGAATAGTAAACTTATTTTTGAACTCTCGCTTAGCGTCCGGTTCTCACGAGCATTGAGCCGCACAGCGGCGCCCAGCCTGACCAAAAAAACATCCCGGGTTGCTGAAGAAACGAACCAAACTTTATTGCGGCGAATCGCCACGCCGCGAACTGAAACCATCATCAATGGCAGGATTATGAAAATCACAGCGGTCAAGGCACTGGTGTGCCACGCACGGATGCGTAACTGGGTCTTCGTCAAGGTGCTCACCGACCAGCCGGGGCTGTACGGTTGGGGCGAAGCGACGCTCGAATGGCACACCCGCGGCGTTGTCGGGGCGATCGAGGATTTGGCTGAACTGATCGTCGGCGAAGACCCGCGCCGGATCGAACACCTCTGGCAAATGATGTATCGCCAACACTTCTGGCACGCCCATGGCATCATCCGCTCAACTGCGATCTCGGGGATCGACATCGCGCTTTGGGACATCGCCGGAAAACTCGCCGGCGTTCCCTGCTCCCAGTTATGGGGCGGGCGCGTCCGAGATCATATCCGCACCTATTGCCACCTCGGCGGCGGCAAGATGGAAGATTTTTATGAGACCAGCGTCGACGACGCCAAAGCATTCGGTGATCTCGCCAGTGCGGCTGTAGCCGATGGTTTTACTGCGTTCAAAAGCATGGCCGTGCCGCCGACGATGCCGATCGAAGGCCTGCGACCGATCCGATTGGCCGAAGCGGCCGTAGCGGCGATGCGCGACGCGGTCGGCGATGAAATCGACATCATGGTCGATTGTCATGCGCGGCCGACGCCGGCCATGGGGCTAAAGTTCGGTAAGGCGCTCGATCCTTATGGATTGTACTTTTTTGAAGAACCCTGTTGGCCTGAATCGGTCGCAGGCTTGGCCATGATCAACGCCGCTTTGACCACGCCGGTCGCGACAGGCGAACGGATCACCAGCCTGGCCGGCTTCCGCGACCTGTTCGCAGCTCGAGCGTGCGAGATCTGTCAACTCGACATCACGCATTGCGGCGGCCTCACCGCGGCCCGCCGCATCGCGGCGCTGGCCGATGCCTACAACATTGCGCTGGCGCCTCATAACCCGCAGGGCCCGGTCAGCACGGCGGCATCGCTGGAGTTCGGATTCTCACAGCCCGGTTATTTGATCTGTGAAACCGTTCACGCTGACGTGCCCTGGCGCAGTGACGTGGTGCAAGAGGGTTATACCGTCGAACCGGTCGGCAGGATCGTCCGGCCCAATACCCGGCCAGGACTGGGAATCGAGATCGATGAAGCCGAGATCGCCAAACATCCGTTCGAACAGGAAATCATCCAACGAGTCTTCTATCCTGACGGGGCCGTCGGCGACTGGTAGGAAAGAGTCTACGCCCTCTGAGAGAGTGGTTCTCCCGGGATTTTAGTGGGAGGTAACCCGGCGGATAAATCGCTTGACTGGCACGCTCAGAGCCCCGGTGATAGGCGTGAGCGGTCAGTGTCAAATTCACGAACGACGACATGCTGTGGTGGCCACACTGTTCCCTGCAGCACGCCCTTCGTTCCTGCGTCACGTGCCACCTGCTGGCCCAGCATGCTCGCGCCCCATGAAGCACGAACATCCCGGAAGAACCTTTTGATCATTGACGGCTGCACAGCCGGAAAATCTCGCGAACCTCTAATCTGGTTTTTCGGTCGGATTACTGGCCGTGTAAGTTCGCGAGTTTCGGTCGACTGGCTGATTGAGAAGTCAGATGAAGACGCGGGTGTCTGAAAAAAATCGGTTCCATCAAACATTACACATCCTAACGACTGGAGCCAGATGGCCAGGCAACCGGCTGCAACCCGGTAAAAATGGGTTCGAATCCCATCGTCGCTTGCCTTGTGCTCGCGTCGTAGCTCAGTGAGTAGAGCTTCGAATTGTCTGATTACCAACTGCGTCAATCGCTTCCTCTTCGTTTTGAGAGAATGAACCATGCGTGTTTTACCCCTTTGCTTTGCGATTTCGACAGGCCGCGAGTAACTCGTACTCGCAGCCCTAAAGCAACATGCACATGTACCATTCATTCTTTCAGCGATTGCGGAATCATGAAAACCACAGCCACGACTAAAACCAAGTCTGCGACGACCGTCGCGGCGCGGGTCGCCGGCGAAGATATTGCTAAAGGTGACTACGTGACGATCCTCAGCGAAATTATCGAAGTACCGTCATTCCTATGGTGCTGCTCGAGCGTCTCGCTGCCGCCCGATGAGCCCGTTCGGATTCGCTACCTGCCCCAAGCCGTTGGCCAGCCGCATCAGGTCGTCGCCGTTTGTCTGCCATTTGTTTACGTCAAGCTTCCCAGTAGCAAAATCATTGCCTTGGATACGCGACAACAACAGCTCGTCAGGCTTGATCGCGCCAACGGCCGCTCGCTTTGGAAGCAAATGCAAAAGGCTGTGACGGTGAAAGCGAAGTAAGAAGTAAGAAACGCACACGATCGACTGCCGATTCGAAGTTGATCTGCACAATGAGCCGGAGCGGCTAGGAGCCAAAGCCTGCGAAGCAGCCGCAACCAGTGGAGTGGGTTGTTTAAAACCGGTCTCCGGCAAAACCCATCAGCAATCTGCCAGCGCACGGCACTGAAAAAAACTGCTCTCTGCGCTGCAAGTAGCCTCCCTGGCGGCTATCATTGAGATCGTGAGCACGTTCTTCCCCAACTGCCAGACGTTAGTCGGATGCAGCCCGAGCTGTCACCGACGCCGCCAGAGGCACGAGCATCCAGGACACTAGGACCGACGCTTCAAGCGGTAAACGGAGTTACCTGTGGGACGTTGCTGTGACATCTGCGGCCGGGAGCGGCCCAATGAGCAGTTCGGCGGTCGCGGCCAGCGGGCGAGAATCTGTCAAAGCCGCCGCCGCACTGGCGTCGCTGGTGAAGGGGATCGCGAAGGTTCACCCGCGTAAGTGAAGACGGTGGGAGGTCTTGAAGCAACAACATCCGGAGCTGTTTCAACAGGCCGTGCAGGCGGGACTGGCCGAATACCTGGAGCCGGAGTGGTCGGACGAAGAGGAGCTATTTGACGAGAATGACTGGGTCGGTGTTTGGATCGAGCCGCGGCCGGATGAACCGGAGCCCAGCAGTGAGGAGATCCGGCTCGCCCAGGCTGCACCTGCCTTGGATCCAACCTCCGCCTGGCTCATCACCGTCGGAATCCGCTTGGCCTTGTTTGACCGGATGGCGTTGATCGTGCCGAGGTCGCGCTTGAGAACGTGCTCGAAGAGAAACAGCAAGCTGTAAAATGCCTGCTCCTGCGTCGACTGGGCAACGTCGCCATCAACTGCTAAGTCAGTCAGAAACGACTCGACATCAGCCGATCCGATGCCCGCAAAATCACCGGCGGTCTTCAGGCACCGCTCGCGCATGAATCGCCGCACCCACTTCAGATACGCCTTTTCCGTGTTCAACTGTTTCCGCTGCAGCCGCATCGTCCGCTGCATCTGCTGGATGATGTCGGGGTCACGGGGATCGACCTTGGCAGCGATTTCCTCGATCGTCCCGCCGTCATCCGGGTACTGCTCCCGCAGTGCAATCTCTTGCAGCTTGGCGCGGACCGGCTCCAGCCGTGGTGTCTGCGACCGAAGAACGCGGTTGCGATATTCGATCAAGCCCTCAACGATTCGCACCCGCTTCCAGGCCGGCATGCCGCTCTTCAGTCTCGACCTCAGGAACTCGATCACATGCTGCTGAGTGAACTGCCAGGACTCGGGCTGGTAGACCCGGTGGAAACGGGCCAACTGGTCGAACCAGATCCGCGCCCAATCTTCCTTGCCCGAACTTTTGCTAGCTGCTCGTATGGGCGAACCGAACGTCGTGCCGCGCATGGCCCCGTCTCCGCGTCGCAGGTGCAGAAACCACTCCGTTAGTGAACGTTTGTCTCCACAGGACCACTTTTTCCCCCTGCGTGGCTAGAGTCAACCCCTCGGCCTTGCCTTCGGCACGAGAAACTGAGATAATGGAATCTGCAGCCAGGCCTCAACGCCGCGCAACTGCGGATAAGCGGCGCGATAAGCCTTACCCCCGGATGCCAATCTGGGATAATGACAAGTTCGTCGGTTATAGTTTTTGCCAGCTACTTGCTACCTTATACATCAGCGTTTGACAGCTTGCTCGGTCGAATATCCGGCGCCTGTCGATGAATGACGGGCCGGTTCAACATCAAAGACGGCG
>Ga0182745_1000272_pt1 | contig 62873 bp, 47 predicted proteins | sample eDN3rd30CKraftBY_FD_128523 | JGI IMG/M metagenome (GOLD analysis project Ga0182745, IMG submission 128523) | Enriched backyard soil microbial communities from Emeryville, California, USA - eDNA 3rd pass 30_C Kraft BY (version 2) (version 2) | ecosystem: Environmental > Terrestrial > Soil >... | reverse complement strand
GAGTTCTTTGGCCCAGCCCATTTTCAGCAACTGGTCTTTCAATTGTGCGCGGCGTTCTTTGATGAACTGTTGCACCGATTCTGCCTGCGCAAAACTTTGCTGCAAGCCTTTTACTTTATCCAACGACTTAGTTACATCTTTGGCTATCCCATTTTGCTGCAGGAACTGCAGGCTGGTGGCCATGGTATCGATGGACGCATTATAAGAACCGGATTGTATGTTGGAAAGTTTGTCGCGGAGGCCATCGTATTTGGCCTTGGTATCGCCGAAGAGTTCGGCGGCCTTGGCGGAGTCTTTGCGCGCAAGTTTGCGGCGCATGCGTTCTTCCTGTTTTTGCAGGGAAGAAAGTAGTTTATCCGTTTTTTTATCGAGTTGTTTGTCGATAGACGCGGCTTTGGTGCCGATCTTGTCAGCGTAAGAAGCAGGCACCTTCTCAGGGGCCAACGTATCGTGTTGGGCAAATGCTATTACTGGCACCAGCAATAGCACGAGTAGCAGGTGGCGCATCGGTGGATGGACGGTTGGTTGGTTTTGACTAGTTGTCAATGACTGGTGCGATCACTGACCTGTTTATTCTTCTCTGCTAACGAAGTTGTGGGAATTGAATAAAATAAAAAAGAGTATATCTACTCTTTTTTAAGGCTGCTACTTCAAACTGTTGTGATATAAATGAAAACAAATAAATCACAAATATTATCCGTTTAGAATTTACACTCCACATTCATTTTATTATTCGAATACAAAATGCACGTTATAAACACGTCTTCGTTAATGTTCCTGAATCGTGAATAAACAGGTTATCCTGCGATAAGTTCTATTGACGACGCTATTTTTCACGCAAAGACGCATTAGAAGCAAAGACGCAAAGAATATTTTTACTTATAACTTAATACTTATAACGGTTGTTTAACTTACTACTTTATCGCCTTCAGCAGCGCCTTCTGCTGCGCTTTTGTCGCTTTCTGTTTATTGCGTTTGAGATTGTACGCTATGGCTATACGCACATTGCGCGTGCGGGTCTGCGAGTAGCTGTCCACCTGGAAATTTTTTCCATAGGTCACTGTATTGAACTCCTGCTGCGCAAAGATGTCGATCATGCTCAGCGTTACCGTCAGTTGTTTGTTGAGCCATTTGGTCATCAGGCCGAGGTTCTGCTTGATGTTGCTCGAGGAACGGCCCTGCGCATTGGCAATGGAGTTGTAACGGATATTCCCTTCCAGCGTAATGCGGTCGGTGAATATATAGTTGAAGTTGAGACTGCTGTAGAATGAACCCCCATTGCGATAGCGGTTGTTGAGCCGGTCATATTCGCTGTACACGTTGTAAGAATAACCCGAACTCGCATTCATGCGGAGTTTCTTCGAGAAGGTATATCCACCAAATACACTCGCTTCGTATTCCTTGCGATCGGTTATATTCTGGTAAGTGATTTGCGTTTTGTCGCCGGGAATCAGTGTCCTGATCGACTGAATGATATCCTTTACCAGGTTGTAACCCGCCGATACGTTTACATAATATTTTCCTTTATACAAACCCACATTCCAGTCGAAGTTATCGGCCAGTTGTGGCAACAGCACAGGATTGCCGAAACGTAAATTGTAAGGATCATTGTAGTCGATACTCGGATTCAGCTGGCCTATACCGGGACGCCGTATGCTTTTTCGGTAAATGATGGAACTGCTCCATCCACTGGCCAGCCATTCTTTGCGCAGCGTAAAATTGGGCAATACATTCCAGTAGTTGTTGGCATAGTCTTCCGATACTTCTTTGAACGCAAAAGATATCCTTGTGTTCTCCGCCTGCGCTCCACCCACAATGCGCCACTTGCGCGGCAGATCGATGGTGAATGCGGCACGCGCCGTATGTACATCCTGGTAAAACCAAAAGTCATTACTTAATAACGGGTTGTTGAAATAGTCGCCACTGCCATTGCGCAGCACATCCGTATTCAAAATATTATGGAATGCTGAACGGCTGCTTGAGGCACCGGTACTCAGTGTCAGCCACTTCTTCAGCGGTTTGGTATAATCCAATCGCAGCGTCCAGGTGCGGTTGGCGTTGTTTGTTTTCTGCCGCTGCGTGCTGTCCAGCCCCGTCGGTGATGCATCGGGATTTAAGAATTGCTGGAAAAATATCCGCTTGTTATCATAATTGCCGGTGGCAAAACTTCCGATGAAACGCAAGACTTCACGCACGTCTTTGCCTTTGCGCGTGTAGGTTACCGAGCCCGTCGGCGTTAGACTATTACCGGTGGTGGCATTGCTGCGCGTGCTGTAACGGTAGATATCTTCAAACCGGTTGCGGTTGATGTATTCGGTTTCGCTGAGATTATCAAAGAGGTTGGCGTTGAACAAAGCCGTTACGTTCAGCAGGTTTCTTTTATTGAATTCATAATCCGCCGTAATGCGCAGATTAGGCCGCAGACTTTTATTGACATAATCGCCGCTGGTAGCGAGACTATTTGTTGAATCCGTATAAAAATTCTGCCGGAAGGAAGAGTTGTCGCCGGTAATGCGGCTGGCACCCGCTCCTACGGTTAAATTCAGAATCAGTTTTTTCTCGCGATACGAAATGTTGCCCGAGAGGGTTGCCTCGCCTCGGGTACCGTAAGCCAGGTTGATGCGGCCGGTCAGTCCCACTCTCCCCTTCTTGGTAACGATATTAATCACACCACCGCTTTCACTGGCATACTGTGGAGGCGGATTACTGAGCAGTTCAATTTTTTCAATCAGACCACCCGGCATCGATTCCAGCAGATCGCTCAGTTGTTCGGCGGTAAGATCCGTTGGTTTGTCGTCGATCAGGATCTTGGGTTCCTTACCTTTTAATAAAATGCGGCCGTTAGCATCTGTAGACACCAGCGGCATATTTTTCAACAATTCAGAAGTACTCGATCCGGCACTCAGCGCCGACTCGCCTACATTATAAATAATAGCGCCGTCTTTCGCTTCGATCAATGGTTTTTCGGCATAAACGATTACTTCATTCATTTCGCCAACGGCGGGATACATACGTACATCACCCAGATTAAAATCGAAACGGTCTTCGCGGATATGAATACTGTCGATGCGAACAGTGCCCATGCCCACAGCTGAGAAGCGTATATTATAATAACCAAAATGGATATCGTTGATCTCAAATACACCGTCTTTATCCGTTAGCAGCGATTTTGAATGCAGGGAATCGTCGAGTGACAACAGGTCGATGGTAACCGAAGGAATGCCTTTTCCAGACAAGGTGTCGATGACATTACCGATGATGATACCGGTGATTTCTTTTTTGCCGGATTGGGCACGGGTGGAAAGGGTAATAAGCAGTAACAGAAAAGCCAGCCAGTTTCTTCTCATGTCGCAAAAATAGCAGAATGAAGCATTAGGAAATGATTAGAACCCTTGTTTTTATGGACAAATTGCCGCAGAAAACCGCATTTTAAAAGTCAAAATTAAAAATTCAAAAGTCAAAAATCCGCCTAGTTTCAGCGAAAGGTATTTTTCACGCAAAGATGCATAAGAAGCGAAGGCGCAAAGGCTTCTATCCGTTACTTTTTTGACTTTTGAATTTTGACTTTTGAATTATACCCTCCCTGCCATCCTGTCACTTTTCCTTTGTTTTCGCTATCTTTGCCCTTCTTTTCAATTTTGACAAATATGTTCGATCCAGGGATCAATAAAGTACACGATGAAACGCGGCAGGGTGAGGCATTTGCTCCCTTTGCCCTCGACCCCAATCAATATTCGAAACGTTTCTATATCGAAAGCTACGGGTGCCAGATGAATTTTGCGGACAGCGAGATTGTAGCTTCTATTCTCAACCAGCAGGGTTTTGGCGCCACGCGCAACGTGGAAGAAGCCGATCTTATTTTCGTCAATACCTGTTCCATCCGCGAAAAAGCCGAACAGACCGTCCGCAAACGCCTGCACGATTTCCGCCGCTTCAAAGAAGATAAGCCCGGACTGCTCGTAGGCGTGTTGGGCTGCATGGCCGAACGCCTGAAAGCTAAATTTCTCGAGGAGGAAAAGCTGGTAGACCTGGTAGTTGGCCCAGATGCTTACCGGTCGCTTCCCGCACTCGTGGAAGAAGCCGGTAGCGGTAGCCGCGCCATCAATGTGTTGCTGAGCCGCGACGAAACCTATGCCGATATCTCGCCCGTGCGTCTCGACAGCAACGGGGTTACCGCTTTTGTCAGCATCATGCGCGGCTGCAATAATATGTGTTCGTTCTGCGTGGTGCCTTTTACCCGTGGCCGCGAACGCAGCCGCGACGCAGGCAGTATCCTCCGCGAATGCATGGAACTGTTTCAACAAGGTTACCGCGAAGTAACATTGCTGGGACAAAACGTGGACAGCTATCATTTCAATGAAGATATCAATACCGCTCCCGTAACCTTTGCTAACCTGCTGGAAAGCATTGCACAGATATCTCCCCTGTTGCGGGTGCGTTTCTCTACCTCGCATCCGAAAGATATTACGGACGATGTACTGCACACGATGGCGCGTTACGATAATATCTGCAAATACATTCACCTGCCGGTGCAAAGCGGCTCTACCCGCATCCTGCAGATGATGAACCGCACTTATACCCGCGAATGGTATATGGCAAAAGTTGACCGTATCCGCGAGATCGTACCCGATTGCAGCATCAGCGCCGATATCATCACCGGTTTTTGTACGGAAACAGAAGAAGACCATGCCGACACACTCAGCATCATGGAGTACGCAGGTTATGATTATTCTTATATGTTCTTTTATAGTGAACGTCCGGGTACACTGGCGGCACGCCGTTATAAAGATGATATTCCCGAAGACGTCAAGAAGCGAAGGTTGAGTGAGGTAATTGCCATGCAAAATAAGTTGTCGCGTGAGCGCAACCGCTTCGATATCGGGAAAACCTATAAAGTACTGATCGAAGGTGAGAGCAAAAAAAGCAAAGACGACTGGATGGGACGCAACTCCCAGAATAAAGTGGTTGTGTTTCCCAAAGGCGATCAGCCCCGTGCAAAAGGAGATTATGTATGGGTGAAAGTGAACGAATGCACGCAGGGAACGTTATTAGGAGAAATTGCAGTAGAACAGCCTGATGAACAGGAATTGGTCACTGCCTAACCAACAAGTAATGGATATTCAAAGTATAAAAAACCGTTTTGGTATTATCGGCAACTCGCCGGCGCTGAACTACGCGCTGCAGGTGGCTGTGCAGGTAGCTGCTACGGACCTCACGGTACTGATCATGGGCGAAAGCGGTGTAGGTAAAGAAGCCTTCTCCGGAATCATTCACGCCCTGTCATCAAGAAAACACAATGCCTTCATTGCCGTTAACTGCGGCGCGATACCCGAAGGCACCATCGATTCAGAATTATTCGGCCACGAAAAAGGTTCGTTTACCGGCGCCGTCGACGCCCGCAAAGGTTATTTCGAAACCGTAAACGGCGGCACTATTTTCCTGGATGAGATCGGGGAAATGCCACTCGGTACACAGGCGCGTTTGCTGCGTGTGCTCGAGGCCGGTGAATACATCCGCGTGGGTTCATCCAAAACACAAAAAACGGATGTACGCGTGATTGCCGCCACCAACAAAGACCTGCTTCAATTGGTGCAGCAGGGCAAATTCCGTGAAGACCTTTACTATCGCCTCAGCACTGTGCCTATCCGCGTGCCGGCACTGCACGACCGCACCGAAGATATTCACCTGTTGTTCCGCAAATTCACCGCAGACTTCGCCGATAAATACAAGACTTCTTCCGTACAACTGGACGACGAAGCAAAAAACCTGTTAATTAACTATCCCTGGCCCGGTAATGTGCGGGAATTGAAGAATATTGCCGAACAGATTTCCGTGCTGGCCCAGGATAAACTGATCACCGCAAGAGAACTGTCGAAGTACCTGCAACCCTATTCCAGCAATCGTCTGCCGGTACTCGCGCACCAGAACGGAAGCACGCCAGGACAGGATTTTGCGAACGAACGCGAAATCCTTTACAAGCTCTTTTTCGATATGAAAAAAGACGTAACGGAATTGAAACGTATGTTCCTGGATGTACTGCAAAACCCCTCGCTGGCCACACAGAATCCTGCCTTCATCAATGAACTGAAGGAACTGAAAAACCACGAGAGCTTTGCACCGGTTCCGGCTGTTGGTGTACAACCCGTATTGCAACCGGCGCATCACCAACCGGTGATACTGGACAACGATATTCATGATCATGTGGAAGTGGAAGAAAGCCTCAACATCATGGACAAGGAAAAAGAACTGATCATAAAAGCGTTGAAGAAACACCGCGGCAAACGCAAGGATGCTGCACTCGACCTTGGCATCAGCGAAAGAACCCTTTACCGCAAACTAAAAGAATACGACATCGAGGAGTAATCCTTCTGAAAATAATCTGCATGTTGCCATTATCGCGTTTAGCAAAAAAAACAACTACGGGCCTGCTCCTTTTACTGGCTGTGGCAATTTTCGCCGGCTGTAAAGTGTACAAATTTGTAGACGTATCCATTCCTGCGGATATCAAAACGATAAAGATCAACTTTATTGAAAACAAAGCTCCTTATATCAACCCGCAACTCAGTCAGCGGGTAACGGACCGTCTGCGTCAGAAAATACTGAGCCAGACAAGGCTTAACCAGACGAATGCTGACAATGCAGACTGGGAAGTAAGCGGGGAAATCCGCGACTATTCATTCAGTACGTCCGGTATCTCCAACCAGCAAACGACCAACTCGCGCATCACGGTAAGCATCCACATTACAGTATATGATCACAAGGCCGGCAAACCAACGGAATATGATGTAAGCCGCAACTTTGAATTTGATTCAAAACTGTCGCTGCAGCAAGCCGAAGCGGCACTGGCCGACAACATGATCCGTGACCTCACAGACGATATCTTCAACCGCATCTTTTCAAACTGGTAGGTAGTTTATTATTAACTTGCGCCCATGAATCAAGCTGTCAACGACATAGCTGCCATATTGCTTCAAAAGGAGTTGAAAGATGCGGACGAAACGCAACTTCGCCGTCTCGCAGAAGAACATCCGTATTTTGCAGCCGCACAGTTGTTGCTGGCAGCAAAGCTTCAGCAAAATGATGATGCACAATTTGGTGCCCAATTACAAAAGACCTTTCTGTATGTGCAGCCGCCATTGCGTTTGCAACATTTAGTATACAATACAGGTGATGCCGATGTAGATACTTCGTCGTCCGCTACGACGGAAGAAAAGGCAGTTGATGCAGGAAGCAAAACCATTTTACCCGAAGAGTTACCTGAACAAGCTGTAGCGCCTTCGTTGGAAGAAACGGAGCTGGTGATTGATCAGCAACCAGCTGTCGATACATTAGCAGTTGAAGAACCGGTAATTGAATCGGGAAGCAAAACTATTTTGCCAGAAGAATTGCCAGAACAACCTGTAGCGCCTTCGTTGGAAGAAACGGAACTGGTAATCGATCAGACACCACCGGCCATGGAAACAGAAAACGAAGAAGAGCCACTGCCGGAAGGAGCAGAAGATGATATGCCGTTGAAACCCATTCCCGGTTTAAAGATCGAGCCAATCGATCCGGCAAAAGCAGAATTGAATTTCACGCCTTATCATACCGTCGATTATTTCGCCTCGCTGGGAATCCGTATGCGGGAAGAAGAAAAACCCTCCGATAGTTTCGGCCGTCAACTGAAAAGTTTTACCGAGTGGATCAAGGTGATGCGCAAGTTGCCCACGAGCGAACTGAACGCCCGCACCGACGCCGTAGCCGAGAAAAAAGTGGAGATACTGGCCAACGATTCGGTGACAGGAGAACAGGCTGAAACGGAGGCAATGGCGGAAGTGTGGGGAAAACAAGGCAATATTACCCGTGCCGTGGCCCTTTACCAGAAATTAAGTTTGCAAGATCCCGCCAAAAGCGCTTATTTTGCGTCCAAAATCGAAGAACTAAAGAAAAAGAACTGAATATGACACTTTTGTTTGTGATCCTGATTGTAATTGCGACGGTGGTGCTGAGCCTGATCGTACTGGTACAAAACCCCAAAGGCGGTGGCCTGGCCGGCACATTCGGTGGCATCAGCAACCAATTCATGGGCGTTAAACAAACCAACGACGTGCTGGAAAAAGGCACCTGGATTTTCTCTGGTATCATTGGCGCACTCTGCCTGCTGTCTTCCCTGTTCATTTCAGGCGGCAGCGGCCCCAACACTTCTACCATCGACAATGTTGGTGGCAAAGCGGCTCCCGTACAGCAAACAGCTCCCGCTCCGGTAACACCTGGTCAGCCCGCTGCACCAGCTCCGCAGCAATAAGTTTTCAACTATCTTATTCTGAATAGATTAAACCCTGTCGAAAGACGGGGTTTTTTATTATTTTGAGGTTGATTTCCATAAGGTCTGGCATGATGTTTTGACGCTTCAGCCCGGCATTATTCCCTATTTTATGCGTATAAGAAAAATTCTGTTGGTGCTGCTGCTGCTCGTATTGCTGATTGGCGGTTTTGCAGCTTATAAAATAATCGGGCCCGCTACCCGCAAACCAGCCGATGGCTTCCTTTATATCCCCACAGGTTCGTCCATGGCCGATGTTAAACGTTTGCTCGTTGAACAAAAAGTGGTGACCGGCACCTACTGGTTCTCCTTAACGGCACGTGCTGTGGGTTACGATCGTGTAAAGCCGGGAAAATATGCCGTCCCCTCAGGCACCAGTATGCTCACACTCGTACGCAAGCTCAACAATGGCCGGCAAAGTCCCGTTGAATTTGTCATCACCAAACTACGCACAAAAGAATCATTGGCGGGAAAAGTGGGCCGGCAATTCGAATGCGACTCGCTCACCTTTATCAATTTCCTCAACAGCCCCGATTCGCTCAGCCGTTTCAATCTCGATACCAACACCGTAATGGCGGCCGTAATGCCTTACAACTATGAATTGAAATGGACAACCACACCGGGACATATCATGGAGCAGTTTGAGGCTGCCTATAAACGTTTCTGGACAGATGAACGAAAAGCCAAAGCAACAGACCAGGGATTGAGTCCGATGCAGGTAATGATCCTGGCATCGATCGTGGAAGAAGAAAGCAACGATGCTGAAGACAGATTGAAAATTGCCAGCACTTATATCAACCGTTATAAAAAAGGCATGTTGCTGCAGGCCGATCCCACGGTGAAATTTGCCTTAAAAGATTTCGCACTGCGCCGCATTTTATTCGGGCACCTGAAAGCGGTTTCGCCTTATAACACTTACCTGAACAAAGGCCTGCCGCCCGGCCCGATCTGTACGCCATCGCAACAAGCGATTGAATCGGTGCTCAACGCTCCTAAAACGGAATACATTTACTTTGTAGCCAGCGCCAAATTCGATGGTTCACATATCTTCACCACCAATTACGAAGACCACATGAAATATGCGAAAGAATTTCAGGCAGAACTAACACGCCGGCAGAACGCCCGTAAAAACGCACCCTAAACATTTCTTAATCTATTGTCCCTGTTCAAAAATATCCGACACAATATTGCCACATCGGCTCCTGTAAACTTTGTGGTAAACCGCAGCAAAAAAGTATCGCTGCCGGGTTTCAGGCGTATCCCTATTTATGATGTAGTGGAGTTTTTCTTCAAGCAGATCCGCACGGCGGGTATGGTGGAGCGGGCTTCGGCCATCGCGTTCAATTTTGTCATGGCCATCCCTCCTGCCATCATCTTTTTGTTTACACTCATTCCCTACATTCCTATCAACCGGCAATTTGAATTTGCCTTATACGGGCTGATCCGCGATATTATTCCAGGAGAAAATAACAACGGCGCCATTATCGCCTTCCTGAGAGACTTCATCAACAACCCGCGTAATGGTTTGTTGTCATTGGGTTTTTTATTATCTCTTTTCTTCTCGTCCAATGCGATGATGGGCATCATGCGTTCGTTTGACAAAAACTATCCGGGTTTCCGCAAGCGGAAAGGCCTGCAGAAACGCGGCACAGCGCTGCGGATGACATTGGTTTTATTCGTATTGTTCTTTATTTGTATTGCCTTACTGGTGTTGCAGGGAGCGGTATTGAAATGGCTGGGGGTAGCCAGGGCCGATATCCGTGCGCTGATCAATAATGTGCGGTGGATTTTCATTGCCCTTTTGTTTTTTGCCTGCATTTCCTATATCTACCGGACGGCGCCGGCCGTACATAAAAAGTGGCGGTTTATCAATCCCGGCTCTATTCTTGCTGCCTTCCTGATGATCCTGTTTACACTGGGATTTTCGTGGTGGGTCAACAATTTTGGCAACTATAATAAGCTGTACGGATCTATCGGCACTATCCTGATCCTCATGCTGTTAATCTTTTTCAACTCCCTGGTGCTACTGGTCGGATTTGAGCTGAATGTGAGCATCAGTTCACTAAAAAGAATTGCAGATGAACGGAAAAATAATGAGACGGATAGTCAGGTAAGCTCCTCCTGATTTCGGATATTTACAACTCAACCTAAAAACAGACCTTTTATGAAAAAGATGCTTTTGCCTCTCCTGGTATTGGGAGCCACCCTGGGTTTTGCATTCCGTCCCGCGGCAATTGACCCGCTGCCGATCGGTGCTGCCATGCCGAAGGCTGACGTAAAACTGACTGCGATATATGGTAGCGACGGCACGCTGGCCGACGCCCGTAAACAAAACGGCCTGCTGGTGATCTTCAGTTGCAATACCTGTCCTTATGTGGTCAAAAATCAATCGCGCAACAATGAAGCAGCGGCTTTCGCTGAATCGAAAGGTATTGGCGTAATCATCCTCAACTCCAATGAAAGTCAGCGCGACGGTGCCGACTCTCCCAAAGAGATGAAGAAATATGCCGCCGCACAACAATATAAATGGACTTATGCCATCGATAAAAATTCGGAGATCGCCGATGCGTTCGGTGCCACCCGCACACCGGAAGTATACCTGTTCGACAAGAACAACAAACTGGTTTACCACGGAGCCATCGACGACAATCCTTCCGATGCGGCAGCGGTTACCCGCCAGCACCTCAAAGAAGCCATTACCGAACTTACCAGCGGACGCGAGATTAGTGTGAAGACCTCAAAATCTGTCGGCTGTTCGATCAAACGCGCTAAATAATCATAGCAAACTGCTCGTTTCAAAGTCCTCCTGCCAACCGCAGGGGGATTTTTTTTATTTCTTTTATGGAAAAATAAATCCGGTGCGTCTAGTGCTTATTACCTCACGCTAAAACCGGGCTTATGAAGAGTAGTACATTCCATCTCATCTTTATCGGATTTCTCGCGCTCGCAGGTTATTCACTGGGCTGGGCTATCCGTCAGAACAGTATTGTCGGCATGGTATCGTCCGGCATCAGTCTTTCGGCCGGCGCTTATTTCCTGTACCTGCGTACACGTTTCGAAAGGGAGTTGAAGAAGGCTGGTAACAAGATGCGCGACACGGGTTACTGACCCAGCATCTCTTTTATTTCTTTTATTAATTGCGCTTCACTGAGTTGTTCTTCGTGAAAGCGGCGGTAGTTGCGTGCGTTGTTGACAAACAAAGTGGCAGGAATAGCTCCTGACCAGTTGCTGTCTACTTTCGGACAAAAATAATCTGCGTTTGTTTCATTCAGCCAGACAACCGGGGCCGTAATTTTTCTTTTTTTGATAAAACGGCTGATGCCCTCCGGGTATTCATCCGGCAGATCGAGGCTTACGAGCAACAACTGCACACTGTCCTTTTTGTGCACCGTCACCTGCTGCTGGAAGTAAGGTATTTCTTCAATGCAGGGGATGCAGAAAGTTGCCCAGAAATTAACGATCAGTGGTGTGGTACTTTCTTGTATTGCCTGCTCCAGATCGGTGATTTTGATCTTGCGGATGGATTGTGCCGAAGCGGATGCCGATAGCAACACAAAACCGAATATGATTGATAATTTCTTCATGAGTTTGTGAATGGGTGAATGAGTCAATAAGTGAATGGTGATCCCGAAATTTCGGGAGTCAATCGTGAATAGGGCTGTTTTACTTAATACCCCCAACTTTACTCCTTAGCCCGAAGTATCGGGCCTTACGCCTTCTAAAACGGGCATCCTCTCGGTTTCACGCTCCACTCCTTCAGCAGGCTTTGTTTAAGATCACTATGCAGGTCGCTGCGGTCATAATGACCGGCCAGATTTTTCTGCCGGAATGCCTCGTATAAAGATACGGCACAAGCTACACTGATATTCAGTGAACTGATGATTCCCATTTGCGGAATCAGAAAATTTCCATCGGCCATGGCTCTTATTTCATCACTCACACCTGTATGTTCGTTTCCGAAGACCAGCGCAACACTTTCTGTCAGATTCATCTCATATAAAGAAACGGCATCATCTGCCAGGTGCGTGGTATAAACGCGGCTGTAACGGCTGCGTACCGCTTTAAAACAAGCTTCCGTGTCTTCAAACTGGTGTACGGTAAGCCATTTTGCCGCACCGGACGAGCTTCTTGGCCCAAACTTCGGATGACGCGGTATGCGGGTATTGAGGATAAAGATATCCTGTATGCCTACCGCATCACAGGTACGCATGACCGCCGAAATATTATGCGGATCAAATACATTTTCCAGCACTACCGTCAGATCAAACTGGCGGCTCGACAGCACACGGCTTAATTTTTGTCTTCTTTCTGGCGTCATCTCAGGTATTAAATGGCAAAGTTAAGGCAAGCATGGCTTATTTTTGAGGCGAAGAAGATTACAGGTTATAGGTATAAGGCGTAAGGCTTAAGGTTAGAGCCTTATTCACGATTGACTCCCGAAATTTCGGGATCACCATTCACTCATTGACTTATTCACTCATTGACTTATTCACTCATTGACTTATTGACCCATTCACGTATGAAAAGAATACTTCGAAAAACACTAAAAATTACAGGCATTTCCATCGGTGTACTCCTGGTGCTTTTGTTCACGCTGCCGCTGATCTTTAAAAACAAGATCATTGCTTTGGTAAAAAAAGAGATCAACAAGAATCTCGAAGCCGTCGTGGATTTCAAGGACGTGGACATTTCTTTTTTCCGGCGCTTTCCGCGCGTATCGGTACGCCTGGAAGACGTGTATGTGGCGGGCAAAGCAGATTTTGCCAAAGACACATTGATTGCGGCCCGCGGTATCGATGCGGCCGTCAACCTCTGGAGTTTTGTGAAAGGCGACGAAATGAAAATCTACAGCGTCGACCTTAAATCGCCAAGAATCCACGCCCTCGTGAATGAAAACGGAAAAGCAAACTGGGATATCGTAAAGGCTGATACCACCACCCAAACACCCGATACAGATACCAGTGCCTCCTCCTTCAACCTCAAACTGAATCATTACAGCATCTCCGACGGATACATTTACTACAACGATCAGCCGGGCGGACTATCCGCCGAAATAACGGGGTTGAACCACGAAGGCAGCGGCGACTTTACGCAGGATATGTTTACGTTGTCGACCGGTACAAAAGCGGATGCCATCAGTTTCACCTCCGGTGGCGTGCCTTACCTGGTGCAAACGCGTACCGTCATCGATGCCGATGTGGCCATCGACAATAAAAACAGCAAGTATACTTTCAAGACGGATGATATTGAACTCAACAACCTGAAGCTGTCAGCCGGAGGTTTCTTTCAATTGATAAACGACAGCACCTATGGCATGGACATCACCTTCAAAACGCCGTCCAATGATTTTAAAGACATTCTTTCACTGATACCGGCTATTTATAAAACCGATTTTGACAAACTCAAAACCGAAGGTAAAGCCGCTTTTGAAGGATTTGTGAAAGGAACGTACAGCCCGCAGCAAATGCCCTCCTACGATGTAAAACTCCAGGTCGATAATGGATTTTTCCAGTATCCCGATCTGCCCAAGCCCGTGCGCAACATCCAGATCAACCTGCAGGCCAGCAACCCCGACGGCCAGCCGGACAACATGGTGATCAATCTTTCCAAAGGTCATCTGGAAATGGATAAGGAACCTTTCGATTTTAAATTTCTGTTCCGCCAACCCGAAACGCAGCAATACATAGACGCCGTTGCCAAAGGCAAACTGGATCTGGCGCAGGTGAGTCAGTTCGTAAAACTGGAAGACATGAAACTCGCCGGCCTGGTATGGGCTGATATATTTGCCAAAGGCAGCCTGAAAAGCCTTCAGCAGCAACAGGGCGATTTTGCTGCAGGAGGATTTCTTGATGTACGTAACCTGTTTTATTCCTCCGCGGCCTTTCCTGCCCCCATTCAGAACGGCAATATGAAAATCGACATCACCAATACAGGTGGCGTGGCAGACAACACCACCGTGTCCATTCCATCCGGTCACGTGGAAGTAGGTAAAGATCCGATCGACTTTTCGCTACAGGTCAGCAAGCCAATGTCCGTGCTCAATTTCAGTGGCCAGGCAAAAGGAAGCTTTGTACTCGATCATGTGAAACAATTTGTGACACTCGATCCCGGTACATCACTGAGTGGTTTGTTGCAGGCCGATGTAAAATTTGCCGGTAATAAAGCCGCTATCGACCGCGGTGCATACGACCAGATCAACCTCGGTGGCATTGCCAATGTCAGCAACCTGAAATATACCGCTCCCGATTATCCGGGAGGCGTACAAGTCCCCACACTCAAAGCCACGTTCAATCCGCATACCGTATCGATTGACCAGTTCAACGCCTCTTACCTGCAATCCAACTTTAATGGAGCCGGTACGGTCGAGAACCCGATTGGTTATGCACTCCGCGATGAACCGCTGAAAGGATCCTTGTCGGTGGCCGTCGACAAAATGAACCTCAACAAATGGATGGGCACGAGCGAGGCTGCTGCTCCTGTGAAAGACGAAAAATCACAGCCGGCTGCCTCATCATCGGAGCCGTTCCTGGTGCCATCCAATCTCAATCTTACCCTGAATGCGAAGGCCGGAGAAGTTACATATGATAAAGTCACCTACAGCAACATCAGTGGTACAGTGGCGCTCGCCGATCAGGCTGTGCGGCTTCAAAACCTGCAGGCAAATGCTTTGGAAGGAAACATCATCATCAATGGCTCCTACTCTACCAAAGTTGACAAAAAGGAGCCGGATGTTACCCTCACCTATGATGTGAAAGATGTGGATATTCAAAAAGCTTTCCTCGCCTTTAACACAGTACAGAAACTCATGCCTATTGCGCAATTCATCGATGGCAAACTGAATTCACAACTGACGGTACGCGGCAATCTCGAAGGTAATATGATGCCTGATCTGGCGAGCCTTACCGGTAATGGCAACCTGCTGTTGCTGGATGGTGTGCTGCGTAAATTTGCCCCGCTGGAAAAACTCGCCAGTACTTTGCAGATCGATGAGCTGAAATCCATCACGGTAAAAGACATCAAGAATTATATTGAATTTGCGAATGGCAAAGTGCTGGTGAAACCATTTACCATAAAAGTAAAAGACATCGAACTGCAAATTGGCGGCACACACGGACTGGATCAGTCGATCGATTATATCGTGGGTTTAAAGGTGCCGCGCAAATACATCGGCACGCAAGGCAATAACCTGATCAATGGGCTGGTGTCGCAGGCCAACAGCAAAGGCATTCCCGTAAAGCTGGGCGATATGGTGAGTTTAAATGTAAAGATGGGTGGCAGTTTGACCAACCCTACCATCAAAACCGATCTGAAAGAAGTAGCGGGCGATGCGGTTGCCGATCTCAAACAACAAGCAGCCGATTTTGCACAGGAGAAGATAGACAGCGCCAAAGCACGCGCAAAAGATTCGCTGAATGCGGTGAAGAACCAGGTAGTCGACAACCTGAAAGACGAATTGAAAAACCAGTTGTTCGGCAAGGACACCGCGCGAAAAGGCGGCGTCGACAGTGCGAAGAAAAAGACCGAACAGACCATTAAGAATACGCTCAATGACCTACTGAACAAGAAGAAAAAACCGGCACCTGCTGCGGCGGATACGATGAAGTAAGGAGGTTGTGAATAGTAAGTATGGAGTTAAAGCCCTGGCTGGTGTGCGCACGAGCCAGGGCATTTTTTTAAACCGGCTTGTTTTGCCGGCTGATAGCGGTTTTGGAAAGAAGTAAGGCGACTGGTTGATTACCGCGTGAAAAAAAACCGGCATTTTTTGTGATTTTTTAATGGTCCCGTCGTTTAATATCTTAAATGCTCATTCATTCCCATGCCACCCGAACAAGATCCTTTTATACAACTGATTGAAGACAATGAACCACTGATCTTTAAAATATGTAACGTGTATTGCAGCCAACCGGCCGACCGTGAAGACCTTGCCCAGGAAATCATTCTTACACTCTGGAAAGGGCGAACACGCTTCCGGCCCGATCATAAATTTTCTACCTGGCTCTACCGCGTGGCCCTTAATGTGGCTATTTCCTATTACCGGAAAACGAAGAGATCAATACTGAATGTCCCGCTATCGGAAATCCATGCAGAAGAACACATTCACTCCGGGCCGCTGAAGGAAGAGGAAGACAAACAACAACTATTGCAACAAGAAATAGCCGCTTTAAAAGAATTCGACAAGGCGCTGATCATTCTCTACCTGGAAGAAAAAAGCTACAAGGAAATTGCGGAAATCATTGGTATTACAGAAACCAATGTTGCTACTAAACTAAACCGGATCAAAGAAAAAATAAAACAAAATATCATCAACCAAACGAACAAATAAAATGGAAGACTTTGAGTTAAAAAATATGTGGGACGCATCCAATAAACAATTGGAGCAAGCCCGTATACTGAACCTTCAATCATGGGCGTTGAGTACCAAAACATTTGAGTCCCTGCAAAAACATAAGGCCCAATCAAAGCTCAGTGGGCTATCCAACTTCAAAAAATGGATGATTGCATTAGGAGTTATATGGGTCCTGTTCCTTGTATTATTGGTCGTTGGCGATCGTTTCAAACATGTTTACTTCTCTGCCTCCGTAGCTATTGTGGCAGCGTTCAATATTTACGCCGTGTTTGCCTACATAAAACAGGTCATACTGATCAGCCAGATCAATTATGAATCCAGGCTTATCGATACACAAAAAAAGTTAACAGAATTGCAGGTTTCAACTATCAATATTGTTCAAATTCTTTTTTTACAGGCGCCTTTTTATACCACTTTTTACTGGAACACACAGTGGATGCAGACTGACATTAAATTCTGGCTGATCTCCTTTCCCCTATCACTATTAATATTATTGGCATCGGTGTGGCTGTATCGTAATATCTCATTTAAGAATGCCGGTAAAAAATGGTTCCGACTTTTAATGGGCGGGCGTGAATGGACTTCTATCATTGATGCCAGGAAATACCTGGAAGAAATCGAAGAGTTTAGAAACAATGAAGCCTAAGGAAGCGCAAGACCGGGCAAGAAAGGCGGATAGTAGACAAGAAAGGTCCCTGAAAATTCAAGGACCTTTTTTTTTATTGTCGGACAACAAGATCAATGTCTAATAGGTTAATTATTAACCGTAAAAATTGCGCACGTTCATCTATACTACAGCGGCCGGCCGTCAGCGCGATCCAAATTCGTGGAATCCGGGGCCGATATTGAATTCATATTTTCGACATATTTTTTGAATTAAACTATATTTTTATCGTTTATCAATAATTTTTACTACGTTTGCGATAGACTTTAAAAGTTTAGAGTTATGCAAAAAAGAAACAATTTCGTTTTTATCTGCTTACATATAGTCGCATGGGCTATTTTTATCGGCTTGTGCATAGAGGCCGGCGGTTTGCTGGTCAATTTTGTTTGTAGTATTTACAAACCTGAATTTGTCAAAAATCTATATCAAAAGCTTGACTTAAGTGAAATGTATAACCGCAGCCGGTGGGCTTTTTTCAGCATCTATAGTTTGATCCTGGTTGTCGCACTTTTGAAAGCATATTTATTTTACATCGTTGTCATGCTGATGCATAAAATAGATTTATCAAAACCATTCAACAGCTTTGTTTCAAAAGAGATAACAAAAATATCTTACTGCACTTTTTCCATTGGTATATTAAGTTACACAGCCCGGCAAACGGCCAAAAATTTACAACATCGTGGTTATGCGATTGACAACGTAACCCAGTTTTGGGGAGACAGTGAGGCATTTATCCTGATGGCGGCTGTAATCTATGTAATCGCAACTATTTTTAAAAAGGGAGTTGAAATGCAAACCGAAAACGATTTAACTGTATAGCTATGCCAATCATTGTAAACCTGGATGTGATGATGGCAAAACGTAAAATTTCTCTGAATGAGCTTTCTGAAAGAGTTGATCTGACATTATCCAATCTTTCTATCTTAAAAACCGGGAAGGCAAGAGCCATCCGCTTTAGCACCCTCGATGCAATTTGTAAAGCCTTAGACTGCCAGCCCGGGGATCTTCTGGAATACGTCAGTGACGACAAAAGAACTTCGAACCGATGACAAGCGGTCATTGCAAAATGACTTTGCCAGACCTAACCAATTGGGCCAAACTATCAAACAGCTAATTAAGAAATATTCGGTTTTGATATGCATGGTTACTTCTGTGATATTGATCCTGATAGCCGCGTCGGCCTATCCGGGAGGCTCCCTGGCTGACAAAAATTCGACAGGATTTGACTGGTCAAAAAATTTCCTGAGCAATTTGTTTGCAACCAAAGCTATCAATGGTTCAGAAAACCCGGGCTGGATTTGGGCACTTATTGGAATGGCATTCCTATCGGTTGGTAACGGTATTTTTTTTATCCATATGTCCAAAAAAATCTCTTCCGGAATATGGACAGCCATTTTTAAACTGATAGGCGCCGGCAACCTGCTGTTTATTTTCCTGATCGCAACACCCCTGCACGATCTGGGGACGATAGCAATCCCTTTAACATTGATTGGTTTGTTTATTGTCACGGTATTTGTCCTGATGTCAAAACTCCATTTATTTAAATTCTGTTGTATTATTTGCCTGGTGACTTATTACTGCTTCTTTTTTGTTTACGGCTTCGGTTATATGAGCTGGGCAATCATCCTGCAGAAAGTGTATAATATAAGTTCGATGTTACTAATTTTAGGATTGGAGTATTTTACTAAAAAAGAAGACTTTGTACGGGTTAAAGACCAGGAAAATTCAATAGTTTAAAATGGCAGAAAACAAAGACAAATATGCAGACTTTAGAATAGATGTCACAACAGACTATAAAGACGTTTTCTCTCATTTTTATTTTGCCGAAAACAATTCTCCCGACACCGTTTCCAAAACACTATTACCTTCTTTTCAGTCGATTTTGGTTTTTAATTTTGGAGCGAAAGCGTTGCTTCACTCCAAACAAAACACAGAAATAGAAGTTGATAAATGCCTGGTATTAGGTCCCATCAAACAGGCATTTGACTATTCCCTGCCTCCCACCGCTCAAATTTTAGTTGCCAATTTTAAAGATGATGCGTTTTACCGTTTCTTCGGCAATGCTTCTGTTGCAGAAAATTTGCCCGTCAATCCCGATGATTTGTCAGATGAAAATTGCTTTACTTCTTTGTGGTTAACACTCACCCGGATTACCGGCATTAATGAGCGGGTAAATTATATCCTTGAATTTTGCAAACCTTATCTGAGACAGAGAAATGTAATTGCTGAAAAGTTATCTAATTTTAAAGATGAAACGTTAAATGCTATTAAATCTGTAGCCAGCCAACAAAACCAAACGGAGCGAAATATTCAACTGAATCATAAGAAATATTTAGGCTATTCTTCTAAAGAAATCAGCCGTCATCAGCGATTTATAAAAGCCATTGAACTCATACAAACGATCGCCTCTTCCTCGTCTAAAGTAGACTGGTTTGAAATAATCAGCGAATGTGGTTATTATGACCAAAGCCGGCTTATACATGATTTCAAGCACTTTGCCGGCCTCTCGCCCACTCAATACCTCAAATTTCAACAAGATATTTGCAAGGCTGATTAGCTATTTCGTTTTCTTACAATTTTGGCAGGCTCAGTGATGCTAGGTTTGTCCTATCAAACTAAAAAACAGGACAATGAAACATTTAATCATTTATGCTCATCCCAACAACGGAAGTTTAAACCACTGCCTGCTGCAAACCGTTGTCGGCAGTTTGCGAACTCAACATCACGAAATTGTGATCAGGGATTTGTATCAACTCAATTTCAACCCTATCTTGTCCCTGGAGGATATGAAAGGACAGCGAATGGGAACCGTTGCAGACGATGTGAAACAGGAGCAGGATTACATTTTGTGGGCAGAGCATATCACCTTTATTTACCCGATCTGGTGGACAGGAATGCCTGCTATTATGAAAGGATTTATTGACCGCGTGTTCAGTTATGGCTTTGCCTACCGTTATGACCAGGGTATTCAAAAAGGATTGCTTACGGAAAAGCAAACAACCATCATCAATACACACGGAAAATCACACGAAGAATACGGTGCTATCGGAATGGACAAAGCACTTTCGCTCACATCCGATAAAGGGATTTACAGCTATTGCGGGCTTGAAATCAACCGGCATTTCTTTTTTGATCAAGCTGACAGAGCCAATGCTGAACATATTGAAGAATGGACAAATCAAATTAAAAACCTTTTTTCAAACTGATCTTTAGTTGCTGTTGCCGGGTTTTACTCAATAATAAATTTGTAACCCCTGCCGTGCACGTTAATAAATTTAAGGGTGTTATCATCGCTTAACTTCTTCCGTAATTTAGACACCAATACATCAACATTTCTACTGATTACAACTACACCTTCATCTTCCCAGATTTCTTTCATCATTTTTTCCCTTTCTACGATCTGATTTATATTCTCAGCAAATATTTTTAGTGCTTTTGTCTCTTTTTCCGACAGGGTAATAATTTTATTCTCCCTTTTAAGAATATTATTAGCTGTATAAAATCTAAAGCTTCCTAATGGTATATAATCGTTGTTATCGGGGATTGATGTCGCTTCTTCTTTTTTCCGGAACTTACCTTTTACGTACAATCCAACGATACTCAAAGGGACAATCAACAGCAGCAGCCAGTAGAAATTAAACTTATTTTCCTCTAAAAAATCAATTTCGATAACATAACAACCCACCTCCATCGTACGACCTCTGCAAGGTGACAAATCGCCTGTCTGGCCATTTTTTTCGAATGCCAGGACAGTTTCCATTTGCGTACAATTCTTCAAATTCACTATATAATCATCTGCCAGGGCGTTTTTTTGAAATGTCCGTTGAACTAAATTGATGAGTGTATCTGAAAGAAGACCAAAGTCACTTTGAAAGGAAAGCTGATAGGTAGTTGAATTTAATCTTCTGACCGGCAGCACCCGTGATGAAGAATCTTTAGCTGCAAGCAAAAGCTGATGCCCTAAATCGCGTAATACCACTTCCACATGCTTTCCGGGTCTCTCCTCCTTCTTATTGATAAATGGAACCGCCGAAATCAAAACGGTAATTATCATGATGGAAGAGGCAATCAGAATAAATGGCTTCATAAATGCAAAATAACCCATTAAAGGCTGTTTTCCAGTGGTTTTACAAACGTTTTACGTATCCTTTACACTTCTTTACTATTAAAAAGCTGTACGCAGGCGGCCACCCAATACCTTTAGTTTATTGTTTAACCAACTAAACTATCATCATGAAGACCTTCAGCCTTGCCTTTTTGCTCCTCCTTCTGTACACCTTTGGATTCCCAACCACGGACAGTCAGCCAGCGCCAGCTGAAAATAATCCGGGGGTTGCAAACATCGTTTTCAGATCTGCTGATGGCGGCCAGACATGGCAGGATATCAGTGAAGGGCTGCCTGCAAACGTTCGTGAAGAGGATATACAGCGGGATGGTTTCTTTGCTAACGGTAATGGATTCTATTTACGTACCGGCAATGGGATTTATCACAGTCAGCGAAATGCTATATTTTCATTTTGGACAAAAGAGGTCTTTCCCGCTAAACAGAGCAGGATAGCGCCTGGCAGCAACGGGATACTGGCTTACAATTATGAAGGTCAGATTTTACAGAAAATAAGTGGAACGGGCACCTGGAAACCTGTGTACGCCAATTTCCACGAGGGAGCTATACATACGGTTTTTGAAACTGCCGGGGGCTCGGTTTTCATCGGCTGCAACACGGGCCTTTTTAAATCTACGAACAATGGAAAGACCTGGAAACAAGTTCAGGCTGGTGGCTGGGTAATGAAATTGGCTGAATCAAACGGCATACTCCTGGCTACCAGCCAGCGTGGTATAATAAGATCTGCCGACGGGGGTGAAAATTGGGAAGCTGTAATTAGTGAAGGAGGTGTAGGCATAGCAGTAGAAAACATTCAAGGCGGATTTGCTGCCATCACGTTCAATGCGAAATTGACTACCAGGCGGGTGCGAACCTCTTACGACGGTGGTAAAACCTGGCAGCCCATTGATGCCGGCCTTCCTGCATCCCTTTTGACCGCCTCAATAGTCCAGGTTGGTGAAAACTTCTTCTGCGGCCATCCTAACGGCATTTTCAGATCGTCAGACAAGGGAAAAACATGGAAACTGATACTTCCTGCCATAAAAGACAAAGTGTTCAACCTATTCGTTTCAGGCAATCTGGTTTATGCCGTACCAAGAAACGGAGGATGTTGAATGTTGCGGTGAACATACCGGAATGGATCTTTACAAATCCGCATGTTGAAAAGTCCCCAAACCTCATGATCACGAGATTCGCAGCTAGAAAAAGCAGATCAACTCATTGGCTAAATGATTAAATTCGACTAATTGAAGCAACTTTCACAAATCGGTTCTACATGGCTTGTTTACGCAGGCTTTTTGCCGGGATTTCTTAAATACAGGAGTTGTATACCATTTGACAACACGCTTAAAATGAAAAGACTTTACATCTTCTGCTGCTGCTTTATTTTCTTATCTGGCGCAAATGCACAATCGGACAGTCTCTATCAAACTTTGACAGCAAAAGCAGGCTTGTTGCATTTGCAGGAAGATTATAAGAACGCTATTAAATATTATGAACAAGCTTTTCAACTACAAAAACCCGATGCATTAACTGCTTATAAAGCAGCAGGTGTATATTCATTAGACAGTAATGCAGACCTGGCTTTTTATTATTTACGCCTGGCATTAGATTCCGGATGGACAGAAGGCGATTGGCTTGCTTTTGACCCTTATTTTGATTACCTGAGAAAAACAGAACGGGATAAATGGAAAGCGATAGAACAGGAAGCGCTCGCCAGGGAACAGCAATACGCTAAAACTTTACAATTACCGTCTTTGAGAAAAGAAATCAATTTAATGACGCTCAGAGATCAGCAATTAAGATATAAGCGGGCACAAACAAATAACAACAGCTTAATGGCCGTCATTGATCAACAAATCAATCAATCTGACCTTGGCAATCTGAATAGGGCAAAAGCAATTATTCAACAGTATGGCTGGATTAAAATATCACAAATTGGAAAAGATGGTCAGAATAATTTATGGCTCATTGTTCAGCATGCAGACCAGGATGTAATGTTTCAGCAAACGGCCTTACTTGCTATGCAAAAACTGAAAGGAACAAAAGAACTCAATATGGAAAACTATGCTTTTCTCTATGACAGAGTTCAATGTAACCTTAATTACAAGCAATTGTACGGAACACAAGTAGTATGGACAATGAATGGAGAAGCTTCCGGTTTCAGACCTATTAAAGAAGAAGACAGGGTTAATGAGCGAAGAAAAAAAATAGGATTGCAACCATTGGAGATGTATGCACTTACATATGGATTTAACTATCAGCAACCAACAACTGCACAAGCAAAATATAATGATTCTGCAACGGCTGCGGATGTCCGCCTGCTAATCGACAGTGCAAAATATTTTTATTCAAAAAAAGAGTTTCAAAAATCGTATGACTATTATAATACGGCTTCTACCTTTTTAGGCGGCATGAGCAGTACAGACAATCTTGATGCAGCAATTATTTTCTCAAAGATTGGAGCAATAAATAAAGATGAAAAATACAAAAGTATTGCATTGGATTTTTTGCACCTCCTTTATGCGAGAAGAATTTTAACCAGAACGCAATTGCTATCACAACCTGCTTTTAAAGTATTATATAAAGAACAACGTTGGAAGAATATGATTAAGGGACTAAATTAATAAAACGGTATACAACAAAGGCATCAAACTTTCGAAATTAAATTCGTTTTCCAGTTGGAAAAGATGGACAAATCGTCTTGTTTTCGCTATCAACAGCGGCTTGGTCAAACGTAATTCTATTGAGTTTTTTGTTCTTATCTTCATTATCAGTCTCTAAATCAGCTGCGGTTCCGGGCAGACGGAATGCTATTCCCAACCTGCATAAAACCCTGCTCGTTGCCAGTAATATTAAGCACCTTCACAATTACGACGGATGATAATATTCGACAACTGACATAAAAATCAAAAAAGATACAATTATGGAGCGACGAAAATTTCTTATAACCTCATTACTGGCAGCACCGTTTACTGCACTCGCAAAATTCAATTTTTTGCCGGAAAAAAAATTAGGCAAAGGACAAAAAAATGGGATTATTGTACGAGCAAATGAAAGTAGATTTTTCGGAAAGAAAACATCGCCCAAAGACACTTACGGTCGCTGTATACTATCTTCAGTGGATACAGAAAACCAGCTATATATAAGTGCCGACGCTAATTTATCGAATAAAGAAAAAGGCGGTCCAGCATTGCATATACATTACAAAGATGATGAGATATTCTATGTAATATCAGGCGAATTCCTAATTCAGTTGGGTGACGAAATATCACTTATCAAAAAAGGCGATACAGTTTTTATTCCCAGAGGAACAAAACACACTTTTGCAAATCACATTGAAAACAATCCTGGCGAATTACTTACTATCCATCAACCGATTTCCCCGGAACTTGAAAAATTTTATGCTGTTTTCTCCCACAACGGATATATGAATGAAGAACAAATGGGTAAACTATTTACGCAGGAAGAACTCAAAACTCTTTTAGCTAATAATGCTTTTGTGGGACCACCGATTGACATTGAGGTGGCCTTGAAAAAAATACAGGGATAGCGTTTAAAAACACAGCAGGCAACATAGGTTTTGGCCCCAGGCAGACAGTTGGTGTCTACTGAGACTTACGAAAAATTAAACAGAAGCTCGTTAGCGAGAGGGAGGAATTGAGAAGTATTTTGGATAGTACGTCCGAAAGCAGTCGAACCTGAAGAATTGTTTTGATTTATTGATGAACGTTGCCCGGAAACTCACTCCCACATGGACTTTCGCTGATTCAGTGCAAGGGAAAAGATTCAAAAAATGGTTTTCCCCATGGAATAGCATATCACTTCAAAATGAAGCATTTCGAACTATTACAGTTAACAAGTGGTTTGAGGTAATGCCGCCACCAGCAAGGTTTTCAGAAGAAGATATAAACAAACAAGGCAGCATTTCTGCTGCCTTGTTTGTTTAGTCGGGACGACTTCCCGCCTGGGGCGGGATCGAACCAGCCCCCTTGCACCCCATGCAAGTGCCCCGCCTTTGGCGGGGTTACGTCCCCGATACTAGTTCTTTGAAGGGCCTTCCTCCCTTCCAGGACTTGATTTGTTTTTCACGTTTGAGTGCTTCCTGCTTTGTGGCGTAGTCTTCTACTGACATAACCGATGTAATATTTCCCGTCTTTCAGGCTTTGTAAAATGTATACGTGATGATGCATAAAAAAAGGCCCTAATTGCTTAGAGCCTCTTCCTTATTAGTCGGGACGACTAGATTATCTGCGATGATCTTTGGATGGGGAGGTACTCAACGCAAGCCCAACCGCCAAAAGGCGGTTGGCTTTTTACACGGATCCGCTTACGCGGTCAAGCCCGCGACACGGCTCCATGCAAAAAGCCCTTCAACAATAGTTGAAGGGCTTTGCGTTGGTCGGGACGACTAGATTCGAACTAGCGACCCCTTGCACCCCATGCAAGTGCGCTACCGGGCTGCGCTACGTCCCGAACTTCGACCTTTTCAGGTCAGGGGCAGCAAAACTAACACTTTTCGCTCAAATTGCCCGCATTTTCTTGTTTTTTCTTTACGCCTAAACCTTTGAGGCTCACGTTACAGCCGCTTCCTGTTAAGATGCTCATAACATCCCGCTGTTGTACTACAGTTGATTGCTTTTGGCACCATTTTGCTGACATATCTGGTTACCGTTTGAACCAATCCACTGCTCCCGATTTTTTAACCTCGAAAAATTAAAAGCAGCGTATGAAACGTATCCTGTTAATCACTCTCACTGTTGCCAGTACAGCAATTATTTTTACCGGATGTCTCAAAGATAAAAACGACAATCCCACTGTGCCTGTTTCCGGCCTCATGGCTTTTAACCTGGCGCGTGACCAGAATTCGATAGGCTTCGCCTTATCGGGTAGTCCTATCAGTAATACCCCATTAGCGTTTACCAATTACACCGGCGGTTACCTGGGCATTTATACCGGACCGCGCAGTGTGGAAGCCTATGAGTTTTACACCGGCAATTCACTCGCAACAGCTAACGCGGAATTCCGCGACAGCCTGTATTATTCCGCTTTCCTGGTAGGTGCCAATGGTACTTACCAAACGGTCATTACCCATGATGCATTCGATTCGCTCGATGCGTCCAATGGTCAGGCATTTATCCGTTATATCAATGCCATTCCCGATTCTTCCCGTCCTACGGTGACTGTATCGGCAGGTGGCAGTAATGTGATCAATGAGCAGGCTGCCTTTACCAAGGTAAATGGCTTTACAGCCGCAACGCCCGGTTCTGCTACGATCCGTGTCACCAACGGCGGCTCTATCAGTAAAGAACGCACGATCACTACCGAATCGCGCAAACTTTACACCGTGTTGTTGCTGGGCAACCCCGGATCGGGCAATGCAGCAGACAGCGTGCAGATCCGTTTTGTGGAAAATGGCACACTGGATGCTACACAAGGCAACCGCACGACTACACAAGGACGGGCAGCAACTTTTCGCTAATAATATTGAGCTGACCCTGGAAATGAAAAAGCTACGCTGAGGCGTAGCTTTTTTAATTCAAAAGTCAAAATTCAAAATGTAATACGTTGTAGGGGTCGAAAAACAAGGTTATTTTCACTTCCATTCGCCTGATAAATCTCCTCTAAATACTGACGCCTCCCAAACAACTTGTCCGGAAGGCGTCAGAAAAAATCAGGCGTTTATTTATTACTGTACAATGAATTTGTTCGTTGAGCCCGCACCTGTTTCCTGCGTTACTCTTATCACATAAACACCTTTCTGCAGTTCAGCGGTTTCAATGTGCTTGTTTTGACCAACCGTGCCTGTCCACTTGCGTATCAGCTGCCCTGACTGGTTGTATATTTCGCCGGTATAAGTCTGTCTGCTTACCGACGCGCCGGTGTACAAGGTTATCGACTGCCCACCTGTTACCAGCGTTGGGTTTACAGAGGTAACCACCTTGCTTCCAAAATTGATCAGGTTGATGCGGCTATAGCTGTAGCGGCCATCGTTGTCAATAATTTTCAACCGGTAGTATCCTTTCTCCATAAACGCTTTCGCATTAACATCGCTGAAAGTATAGCTTCCCGACAAACCGTTATTTACGGCTACGGTACCGACAACGGTAAATGTATTGGCGGCAAACGTTGAACGCTCGATCTCAAAACGGCTTACATTATCCTGGTGATCTGTTGTCCAGCTTAATTTCACATCGCGGTCATAAGCCGTGGCATTAAAGGAGGTGAGTGTTAAAGGAAGCGTGGTTGCAGACGGGAATACCAGCAGATACAAAGTTGCATTTGCACATGTCGAAGGTGTTCCGTTGTCGCAGATCTGGTAAGGATAGTTTACCGGTCCGCTGAATCCGGTTACCGGCGTAAACGTATAACTCCCGTTAGCTGCCAGCACCAGGGTACCTTTACCCGGAACTGTAGTCGTTTGTGCTGTCACGGTCTGGGTATTGCCTTCCGGATCGTTGTCGTTGCCTGCAACATTGCCAGATACGGCCGTATTCAGTCTTGTGCTGTTATAGTCGTCTGACGCAAGTGTGCTGTTAGCGCTTGAAGCCGGCAATATCGTGATGATCTGGTAGGCCGTAGCTGTCTGCGGCGTCGGGGATGACAGGTCGGCGACCTGGTAGGTCAGTGTATCATAACCTGTATAACCAGTATTAGGCGTATAGGTGATATTTCCATTGCTGCTGTTCACCGATATCGTGCCATGCAAAGGCGCCTGTGTAACGGTAACAGATGCCGGGTTCAGGGTCACGGAAGTGTTATTTCCGGCTTTATCGTTCGCCAGCGTATTCAGGGTCACCGGCGTGTTGATCGGCGTAGTGGCCATGTCTGTATTGGCAAAAGGCTTGTTCGTAGTGGCGCTCGCATCGCTTACCGTAATGATCAGGTCAATAAGCGGGCAATCGGGCGACACCACACTTCCCGGGCACATTGGTACCGAGAATTTGTAAACGCCGACCTGAGCTGCTGTGAAGCTGTAAGTACCATTGGCATTAATAACAGGCAATGCCGATGTGGGGTTGCCCGGCTTCGCTACTGCCGCGCCATAGGTAGTGCCGGCAGGCTGGATATCGTTGGTACCCACATTACCGGTAACAGCCGTGTTTACAAATGTAGCATTGATATCCGGCGGAACTTTTACACAGCGCGTGTAAGAAACGGATGTAAAGCCCAAAGTCACCGTACTGGCATTGTTGGCATCAGCCTTACCGCTGGTCATCACAATCCTTGTTACAGGCCCGGGAATATTCAGCGTGATACGGTTGGTATTAACCGATGTTCCTCCGGCAGTATTGTTACCTGTTAAGGTATTGCCGTTCGATATCACGATCGTGCCTGAGTTACCCGGATCCGCCACATTGTCGGAGAAGTTGGCGGCAGAGATCGTTATGGGTGTGGCTCCGTTGAAGGCCGTAATTCTAAGCTGGTCCTGGTTGTTAAGTCCTGCACAGCGCAAAGAGAAGTTGGTAACAGCTTCCGTAAAATCGATGGAGTATGTGGCGATATTAGCGGTACCGGTGTTATTCGTACTATTGGGCTGTACATAGATGTAGTTGCCCACTGTGGCGTCGTTCTGGATCTGTATGCCATTACCCCATCTTGCCGTACCTGCTACACTACCAGTGAAGCTAAACATGCCGCTACTCAGGTTGTTGATGGTCGCGGAAGCCATGTTCGTCGTGTTAAAAGAAGTGTTTAACGCGTAGTTAGGCGTGTTCAGGTTTGCCGTACCTCTCACAGTAGCCGGTGTGCATTGCGAGAATGCCACATTAAAACAACCTGCCAGTGAAAAGAGAATTGTGTAGAATTTTTTCATTAACTTTTTTTGATTTAGACTTACTTGTTTTAGCTGATTTTATCCATTAACTCCTTTAAATTGTTCCAAATGATGGCTGTCCAGTCAATCGTCTGTTTCCACAAGTTTTTTTAACCTGCGGCTTTATTCTACAAATGGAATCCAGCGAATTAGGTTGGTAATCCTGTAGAATTTTGTCTTAAAAAATGGGGACGGTTTGTTATTTGCTTTCGCGGCCGCAAAGATAGACTACCGTAAACTTTTATACAATCGAATTATTTCGATAGCCTGTGCAAATTTTTCTGAAGATGGTTGGGGAAGGATGATTACCAGCGCGATGATATAACTGTTGTAATCATAAAATATATTCAGACTGCCTAAGCAGAGATAATAAAATGAGGACGTTAGACTAAGCCAGTCAACGGCAGGGAAAACCAGAAGATGCTTCCCTGATCGGCTTCGCTCTGCACGCCGATCTTTCCTCCGTGTCTTTCCACAATTTCGCGCGAGATATACAGGCCGATACCAAAGCCCTTTACAAATCTTGTCTTGGCATTGTTGGCGCGGAAGAAACGGTCAAATACCAGGGGCATATCTTCCGGTGTTAAACCAATTCCTTCGTCATGCACGCTGATTTTTACCTGGCCATTTTCCACCACAGATGAAATAACGATCTTACTTCCGTTGGGAGAATATTTAACGGCATTGCCAACAAGATTGGCCAGCACCTGTTCTATTTTAGCAGCATCGGCCTCTACTATTGCCGGCATCAACGGCGCATACTCAAACTCATGTGAAGTGCTCGTTACTTCGTTTTCATGGCGTACGGCGTCAATCACCTGGCGTATGTCAAATTGTGTTTTGTCTAATTCGATTTTGCCTTCTCCGGCTCTTGCCACATCGAGGAAGTCGCTGATCAGCGCCGTCATGCGGTCAACCTGGCGTTTGGCGCGTATCATAATGTTGACGGCAGCGGCGTCGGCCGTCACGCACTCATTCAATTCCAATACCTGTATATATCCGCTCAACGAAGTGAGTGGCGTGCGCAATTCATGGCTGACGATCCCGATAAAATCATTCCGCCGTTGTTCTTCTTCTTTGCGTTGCGTGATGTCGGCGATGGTGCCATAAAAAGTAGTTTTTTGTCCATCGTCTCTTTTTAATGCCCGGCCGACTGATCTTACCCAATGAACCTTTCCGTCTGTTCTCCGGATAATACGGTATTCCTGGTCAAACAGCATTTCCTGTTCAATGGAATCGCGCATAGCCCGTTCAACACGCGGAGCATCTTCTTCCATCATATTGAATCCATCGGCAGCCGTAATAACTACATCAGGCGGAAAGCCGAATATTTCCCGGCAATACTCATTTACCGTCACCACACCTGAATCAATGTCGAGGCTATACACCCCCAGCCTGGCTGCTTCTATGGTGAGTCGCAGGGTTTCTTCTCTCTCGTGAAGCTGTTGATTGAGACCGATAAGTTCTTCTTCGATCATCAGCAATTGATCGTTCCTGGAGGCCAGTTCTGCTATGCTTTTTTGCAACGCTTCATTTGCTATTGAAAGTCCTTCATTGGAAACGGCGAGTTTTTCAATAAGCGTCTTTTCTTCTTTTTCTTTGTGAAGTAGTTGAAGGCGGGCCTCTATCCTGGCCGTTACGTCAGTGGCGCGGTGAAGGATACAATAGGTTTTGCCCGTTTCATCCGTTAAAGCCCTGTATTCGAAATCAAAATAACTTGTAGTGAGGACGCCATTGGTTTCCAGTTGCGCGGGCGTGTCCTTTGCGCGATAGGTCTGGCCGCTCCGCCAAACCTCCTTCAGGATATCGATAAAAGGTTGGCCCGCGAGCTCTGGAACGCCTTCGATCAGTCTCTTGCCGACGATACTCCGGTCTTTGCCGAAGAAGCGCAGCATGGCATTGTTTACAAAACCGATATGCAGTTCCTCACTCGTAAAAATAGTGGTCGGATCATCCGACAACGTGAGAACGTCGAGCAGGGCCCGATCGGTAAATTGGTGAGCAGGTGTTGTCATCAGGCAGCCTTGTTATCCTGCTAAATTAGCACAGTTTCCGGCAATAGAAAAGGGGTTCTCTCCTGCCGCCAGCAATTATTTTTGCTGATCGATGATCTCGAATGCTTTAAGTACCAGCAGGTCTTCTTTATTGCGGATGCTGCTGATCGTGGGCCTCACCAGTACGTCTGGTTTTATGCCAATGCGCTGGGTCTCTCCTCCGTCGGGATAGTAAATGCCCAGGCCGGAAAAGATGATCCTGTTACCATTTGTCAGGCGGAGGGAAGTTTTGTTACCGTCGGCACCGGCAGTCTGACTGCCCACAAACACTACTCCGGGGATCCGTTTGAAAATCATTCCCCACATTTCGGCGGCACTTTGCGTGTATTCATTGATAAGCACCACTACTTTTCCCTTGTAGGCATCGGGGTTATTTTTACCCGTTAATTTCAGCTCCGGGGTGACAATATTATCTTCAAAACAATACATGCCGGGACGATTAAAATCAGCATGTGTCTTGATACCAAAGTGTTGAGGACTAGTAAAGAGGTAGTCGAAGATGCGCAGCAAAGAACCGTTGTCATTATAGCCCCGAAGATCGATCACTATTCCTTTTTTGGTTACGGCAACAGGCAATAAACTGTCGATGTCTTTTACGGTCAGGGAGGCAAACTCGAAATAAGCTTTATCGTCCAGGAAAAATGCGGGATCAAGTTTGCTGAGTTGCTGATTCCAGACAAGGAACTCGTGCTCTTTTCCCTTGTAACGCAGATGATAGTTGGGAATACCGTCCTGGTCCCACTCCTGTAAGAAGATGCGCGCGATGCGCGTCAGTTTTACGCCAGAAAAAGACGAGCCATCTACATGCTGTCCCTTTATCAGACAAACGGAGTCGTTGGAACTGAACAGAAAATTATAGGCTTCGCGATTCAGTACCGACTTGTTGGAAGCCGGGATAAATTTGCTATTACGCTGAATGATGCTGTTGATTGGTTCGTTGTTGATATGGGTGATGCGGTCGCCGAGGCCGAGGCCGGCAGCTTTCACCTTTTCGGCGTCTTTGATCACGGTGATCACTACAGAACCATCTACTACCTGGAAAGAAAAAGGTGAAGTCAGTTTGCCAAACACATCATACTGGTAAGTAGACTCGAGGCTAGTATGGGAGTCCTGGATGTTGGCGGTCAGTAACATGATTGCCTTTTTATAGGCAGCGGTTGAATGGATGCTACGGAATACCGGGATCATTTCCTTCAGTACATTATCCCATTTCTTATCGAGCAGGTATTTGTAGGGATAAAAATATTCGATGGCATTCCAGGTGCGAAACAGATCGATCCACGCGTAATCGAGTTTCCAATCGGTAAATACTTTTTCCCTGGATGAATTGAACCGGATTGGTTCTTTCTCAGAGCGGGAATAATAAAATCCAATGTTGGCAGGTTGGTCAACCAGTTTGCTGAATCGTTGGCGGGTTGCCGGTGACAGCCCCTGTTTGGCGATCCAACTGAAATCGTAATTACGTTTGGTCAGGCTGTCGCATTGGAAAGTAACGGGTGAAAGGGTGTCGAACGGAAGTTTGTCGAGCAACTGAATCCATTGATCGGCCACGCGGGAGGCTTTGGTGGTGGCAGGCCCTGCGAGTACTTTCAGCAATTCGGCATCCCAATCGATCTTTCCCTGTGAGGTAACGGGATGGTAATATTTGAGAAGCCCCCATATTTTGCCGATGGCAAACAATTCTTTGTCGGGAATACGGATTGGGGATACCTGGGCACGGGCGGAAACGGACAAAAAGAGTACGATAACACACAGTATGCGCATAACTAATCAGAGCGGCGGGTGAACGAAAATTTTGAGGGGGTGAAGATAGTACAAACGGCGGACTGTCTGGGTTTTTGAAGCATTTTTGCGAGAAGAGGAAGTTTTGGCGGGCCGCTTCGTGCGAGGCTAGGTGGCTGTGGGTTCGACCCTCCGGCATCGTAAGCATCCCTGCTAACAAACAGGAAAAACAGAACAGGCAACGCTGATCAGTTCATATAAACAACCCCGTCCTTAAACGTATAACTCACCTCGCCCCCACTCGACAGCCTGTCTAAAAAATCCGTAATGGATTTATTCTTATCGATCATCCCGGTAAAACGCTTCGGCGCAACAGTTTTATTTTTTATTACCACCGTATATCCATAACATCTTTCCAATATGCCCGCTATCTGCGACAAAGGCGCATTGTGAAAATGATAGTAGCCTTCCATCCACGACAACACTTCTTCTTTATCAAAAACACTGACTGCCGGTGCCGCCGCATTGACAACCCTCCCTTGCTGGCCGGGTCTGAGGTTCACTTTGCCTGCCACAGAACTAAGGTTTACTTTACCTTCCACCAGCGCAACGCTGACCTGTCCGCTATCATAGCTGTTGAGGTTGAATTGGGTGCCCAGCACCTCCACATCTGCCCCAGGCAAATGCACCACGAAGGGATGTGCGGCATCGGCAGACACGTTCAGGTAAGCTTCGCCGTTCACTTCGATCTCCCTTTTATTTCCGGAAAAATTCATAGGAAACCGGACGGTAGTAGCCGAATTGATCCACAATTCCGATTTATCCGATAATTGTATTTTGTAGTCTTTTCCGGCGGGCACAACAATCCGTGCCCATTTATTGCTGCCGGCATCATAAGTCAGCGATTTGCCATCGGTCGTCAGTGTTGTACCTCCGCCTGCCTCGATCGTTTGCCGGGTAGAGTCATCGAGACTGATGGCCGCACCACCTTCAACCTGGAAAATAATCTTGTCTTCTTTTGTGGCAACAGGCCCCTGAGCTATACCTGTATTCGCGGGAGAGGTGAAAACAGGCCGTAACAGGAAAACTGCAAAGATGACGGAAGCAGCAACTGCGGATGGAATCAGTAGCCGCAGCACCTTCGCTTTTTGCGCTCCTTTTTTGATCCTTTGCTCAAGGACACGCCATTCTTCTGCTGTGTCCACAGAAGATAAAAAGTTTTGACCTTCTTCTCCCTTATAAAATGAGCTTACTTTATTCCATAAATCCTGTGCAGGGCCGGGTTTGCTGATCAACGATTGCAGCAAATCATCATTATCCGGGTGGATCGTGTTGCTTAATTTTTCAAAGATGAGGTTTTTTATATAGTCCAGGTCGTATTCCATGGTTTTGTTTAGACAGTGATTCAATGAAACGGGTGACAGCTATTTGAGTTTTGACCGTAAAACTTTCAATCCCCGTGACAATACGGTCTTAACGGTATTGACACTGATGCCGAGTTCCCCGGCAACGGTCTGGCGGTTTTTCTTTTCCAGATAGTACAGCCGGAAGATCTCCGCTGTTTTTTCGGGCAGCTCGTCAATGGCTACGCGCATCTGGTCAATCCTGTTATCTTTTTGGATGTCTGTGTGGGTATGAACATCTTCCGCTTCGTGCTGCCCGCTTGTCAAATATTCATAAGCGGCCCGTCTTTTTTCGGCGGTCCTGGAGGACTGCAGATGATTCAGACAGCGGTTTCTAACGGCCGTTCCGAGATAGGCACTCAGCGAATGAATATTTTTCCAGTGCTGTTTATTCCAGAATTCGATAAAGATCTCCTGAACGATATCTTTTGCCTGCTGCTCATCCTGCAAAAGAAAAAAAGCTTCCATCAGCAGGCGCTTGTGGAAGTGAGAGAATATATCACCGAATGCAGTTTTATCTCCCTGCTGCATCCGGTGTAGTAGTGTTTGATCCGTCGTTGACATGGTAGGAATAGCAGTCGTTAGACCCCAAACCTACTATTTTATTTAATTTATTTCCTCAAAATGTCACCCACTATTGCAGCAGCACTGTCTAAAGACAAAACGTATCGACCAAACGATTGCTTATGTTTATTTCATTACAGAATTCCCTTCGGTTACTCCTGTTGGTTGTTGCCTGTACAGTCATCCATTCCGTCAACGCCCAAATGCCGTCTGGCAAATATCCCATACAATTTAAACAGGCAACACTGTCCGAGGTATTCCGGTATATCCGATCCCAGACCGGCTTTTCCTTTTTTTATAGTAATCAACAGTTGAACGATCAGCAGAAAGTCAACCTCCAATTCAGTAGCGCCACCACCGACCAGGTATTAAAGGCTGCTTTAGGAGACCAATATAGCTGGACGGGCAAGGATAAAACAATTACGATAACAAAGAATCAACCGGGTCTCTCATCCGGATCTCCTAAAGACACCGTGCCTGCGCAAACAAATGGTTTGTTGATCCATGGTCAGGTGGTGAATGAAGAGGCAATGCCACTGGCAGGCGCTTCGATAACTATTAAAGGCTCGTCTTCCGCAGTCACCATATCCGACGGAAAAGGAAATTTTCAACTCCGGGATGTTACGGGTGGAAAAGCTGTACTGGAAGTAAGTTATGTCGGGTATCAAAAAACAGAAATACAGGTGCCACAGAAAATGCCGCTTACGGTAACATTGAAGAATGGAGAAAACAGCATGACCGATGTTGTAGTCATTGGTTATGGCACGGTTAACCGGAAAGACCTCACCGGTTCGGTGGCACAGGTAAACATGGAAGATCTGAACAAAGCACCAGTTGCTTCTTTTACGGAAGCATTGGCGGGCCGCATAGCGGGCGTGCAGGTGAGTTCCAACGATGGTCAGCCCGGCGTGACGCAGGAGATCATCATCCGCGGTGCCAATTCCCTTACGCAATCAAATGCGCCATTGTATGTGATCGATGGATTTCCTGTAGAAGACCTGCAGGCTGCCGCCGTTAATAATGAAGATATAGAATCGATCAACATTCTTAAAGATGCTTCAGCTACGGCCATATACGGAGCCCGTGCTGCAAACGGTGTTGTCGTGATCACCACTAAAAAAGGGAAAGCCGGAAAGATGGCTATCAACTTCAGTACCTCGCAGGGCTTTCAATCGATCCGGAAGAAAATGGACATGATGACGCCTTACGATTTTGTTGAATACAATCTCGAGCTGAAACCGCAGGTAACGCAGGATCGTTACCTCCAGCCATATAATAAAACACTGGAAGATTACAGGGGGCTTGAAGGTGTCGACTGGCAGGATGCGATACTGGCCAACACACCCATCACCAGCATGTATAACCTGAGCCTGCGCGGGGGAAATGCGCAGACCAAGTACAATATATCCGGCTCCGTATTCGACCAGGACGGCATCCTGCGCAATTCCGGCTTTAAGCGCTACCAGGGCAGAATCGGCATCGATCAAACGATCAGCACGAAATTAAAAGCAGGTGTGAGTATCAACTACAGCAGAACTGCAACCAATGGTCAGCCGGTATCAAATCCTGAATCGGAAAGCAATCAATCCACCGCCTTGTTATATCGCGTTTGGGGTTACCGGCCGGTGGCGGCATCGGCAATCAACCTGCTGGAAGAAGAATCAGATCCCGAAAACCTGACGAATAATGAAATAAGATTGAACCCCGTTATTACCAACGATAACGAATACCGCAAAGGCAAAATCACCGACATCATCGCCAATGCTTACCTGGAATATAAAATAAACCGCGACCTTACCTTCCGCGCTACGGGAGCACTCAACAGCCGCATACAACGGAATGATGCATTTTATAACTCTAAAACAACACAAGGCTCCCCATTAAATCCGCTTAATACAAGAGGACAATGGGGTTCGGTTACCTTTGCCGAACGCAATATCTGGATCAACGAGAACACACTCAACTATAACAGAAATCTCCGGCGTAATCATAAGCTGAACCTGCTGGCAGGCTTTTCCATGCAACAGACATCTGTGAGCACGAACGGATACGCAGCAACGCTGGTGCCCAATGAGGAACTCGGTATCGATGGCCTCGATGAAGGCACGCCCTACAGCATAAGATCTTCCTCCAGCCGTTCCACACTCGTTTCTGTCTTTGGCAGAGCCAATTACAGTATCGACTCGCGTTTTCTTTTTACCGCTACCCTCCGTGGTGACGGTTCTTCCAAATTTGCACCAGGCTATCGCTGGGGTTACTTCCCTTCCGGTGCTTTCGCGTGGAATATCGGTGAGGAGAAATTTCTGAAGAACAACCGCGTCATCTCTTCTGCCAAAATACGGACCAGCTACGGTGTCACAGGCAATAACCGCGTAGCCGATTTTGCCTACCTCCCCAGCCTGATGATGCCGATCCGCTACTCTTACTCCTTTAATAATGGAACTCCTGTGAACGGAGTGATCCCAAATGACCTTGGTAACGCTGAATTGAAATGGGAAAGTACCGCGCAACTGGATGCCGGAATTGATCTCAGTTTCTTTAAAGAAAGTATCAACCTTACTGTTGATCTGTACCGCAAAAACACCAGCGACCTGCTCTTCTTTGCCGATGTACCCTTTACATCCGGCTATGAAAAAGCCTATAGAAATATTGGCAAGATCCGCAACGAAGGAATTGAGATCAGTCTCAATACGACTAACATCAACAAAAAGAATTTCCGCTGGGAGTCCAGTTTTAATATCAGCTTTAACCGAAACAAGATCCTGGCTCTTTCCGGTGATCAGCAGAACCTCTTCAATTTCGTAAGCGTATTTACACAGTACAATAACTCCCCGCTTTACTTATCGCAGGTAGGCCAGCCGGCTGGCATGTTCTATGGTTATATTTTCGACGGAGTATATCAGTACGACGATTTTATCAATGCCAATAACACCTATACATTAAGACCGGAGATTGCCACCAATGGGAATGAACGGAGCACCATTCAGCCTGGCGACATCAAATACAGGGATCTTAACGGAGATGGAGTGGTTGATGCATACGACCAGGCCATTATCGGCAATGGAATGCCAAAACATGTAGGTGGGTTCACCAACAACTTCCGGTACAAAAATTTTCAACTGAGCATTTTCTTTCAGTGGTCATACGGAAATAATATATATAACGCCAACCGTCTTTTTTTCGAAGGCAATACATTACTGATTACCGATCTCAACCAATACAAATCGTATATGAACCGCTGGTCACCGGATAACCAGACGAATGCCAATTTCAGAGCGGGTGGTCAGGGCCCTGCCGGTCGTCACTCTTCCCGTGTACTGGAAGACGGCTCCTACCTGCGATTGAAAACCTTTTCATTTGGCTATGATGTTCCTGCCAGATACCTGCGCAAAATATCCATGAAATCACTCAACATAAACCTGTCTGCACAAAACCTGCTGACCTGGACAAATTACTCGGGAATGGACCCTGAAGTATCTGTACGCAACAGTGTGCTGACGCCAGGCTTTGATTATTCGGCCTATCCGCACGCACGCACCGTTGTATTTGGCATACGTGCCGGTTTTTAAACACAGGTATTGACATATTGCAACGGAATCATTTTACTCAACAAAGTTCATCAGACCATTATAAATAAACATAAGATGAAACGATTTACCTGCCTATTGCTGCTGACAGTTGGATCATTGCTGACAGCCTGTAATAAAATTTTGGATACGACACCAACCGATTTTCTCTCCCCCGTCACTTATTATAAAACAGAAAAGCAGTTGAATTTTGCACTTGCGGCTGTGTATGATGTAATGGGAGACGCGGGCTTTTATAAACAGATTTATACAGCAAGACTGGGTAATGAGGCCGACGAAGGGTTCTATGCCCGTAACACCGTTGTAGCCGGTGTACAGGTTTATAATTTTTCCCCGACGGATAACGACGTGCAAAACCTTTGGAAGTCATTGTATGATGGCATCAACCGGGCGAATGTATTGCTGGCGAATATTCCATCTGCTACTGAAGTAGCAGACGATATCAAAAATGTGATCAAAGGCGAAGCACTTTTCCTGCGGGCATACTATTACTTCCTGCTGGTGCAGCATTGGGGCGGCGTTCCCCTGATCACACAGCCCACCACCTCTGCGAATGAAACGACTGTGGCCCGCTCTTCTATCAAGGACGTGTATGCCCGGGTGCTTACCGATATGGAAGAAGCCGAAGCCCTCGTGCTGCCAGCCGGTACGGTAGGTCATGGCGGACGGGTCAACAAATCCGCCGTGAGAGGATTACTGGCAAGGGTTTGCCTGTTCATGGCAGGTGAACCGCTGCGCGACATAAGCAAGTACGAGATGGCCAGGAGTTGGGCAAAAAAAATAATGGACGATGCCGGTTCCGCCCATGCCCTGAACCCGGATTACACACAGGTCTTCATCAACTACGCACAGGATAAATATGACATCAAAGAAAGCATCTGGGAGGTAGAGTTCTGGGGCAACAACACAAATGCCTATAATGAAACGGGATGTGTTGGCGCATGGAATGGCATCCAATCTACGGATCAAACCATCGGTGTGGCTTATGGATTTATCAACGCCACTTCCAAATTATTCAACTCCTACGCACCCGGCGATCTCCGCCGCGACTGGGCCATCGCTCCCTTCTCTTACTCCGGCACCACTAAAGTGATGAAAGCCAGTACACCGGCCAGCGCCCTGTGGACGCGAAATATCGGAAAATTCAGAAGAGAGTACGAGCTCCTCACACCTAAATCAAACAATGCGACACCGCAGAACATGCCCTTGCTGCGGTATGCAGATGTATTGCTCATGTTTGCCGAAGCAGATAATGAAGTAAACCATGGCCCGACCCAGGAAGCATATAATGCCATCAACCTCGTGAGAAAGCGGGCTTTCGGAAAGTTATTGCCCAACGCGCCAAATCCGAATGAATACGACCTCTCCGGCATGGACTACGAATCGTTCTTCCAGGAGATCATCAAAGAGCGTTCAAGGGAATTGTGTTTCGAATTGCTGCGGAAGCAAGACCTGATCCGCTGGGGCGTATTCGTACCAACCATGAAAGGCATTGAAAACCTGATTGCCCTGGAGGCATCAGGTCAGTATTACGCGCTTACGTTCAGAAACGTTTCCGACAAACATCTGCTATTTCCGATTCCGGCAAGGGAAATGGCCCTGAATAAAAGCCTGGTACAAAATAATAACTGGTAAAACGATAACAATGTTAAAAGCTATTACAACCAATATAACCACCGGTTTCATCCTGCTGGCATCCCTTTTCACACAAACAGGCTGCTCAAAAAAAATCGAGGTGAATGGTGGTGAACCCGATCTGAAAGTGAGCCTGCCTGCTCTGACATTCAAAGCCGGTGAGCCCGTTACATTTCAATTTAAAGGAGATGCGGGCCTGATCAGCTTCTTCTCCGGTGAAGTATTTCACGACTACAATTTCCGGGAGGGACGAGTATTGGAACAGGGAGCGCTTAACCTCTCCTTCAATACCGCTGTGCAGTATGGCACACAAGCCAATCAATTCTCCGTGCAGGCTTCTTCCGATTTCAATGGAAACTATACAGCATTCAGTAACGTACAGCAGGCTACCTGGACAGATATCACCAACCGGTTTACGATCGGAACGGGAACAACTTACACGCCTTCCGGAGTCAAAGACATTACAGACCTGGTACAGGAAGGAAAACCCCTGTATATCGCATTCAAATATATCTACCGGCCTTCAGCCACGTATGGCACACGCCGTACCTGGAGGGTGCAAAATTTCAACCTTAGCTCCACCACCGCGTCACTTGGCACACAGGTGATCGGCAATATGACCACTTCAGGGTTTACAACCGTTGAGCAGCATCCGCTCACCGAACCCTCGGCCACTACTATTTCCTCCTCCACTATTTCCCTCGTTGGCACAGCCGTAACGCCGTCAACACTTACCAATGAAACCTGGGTGATCACCAAGGGCTTCAGCACCGGTAAAGTTGATTTGGGGCCGGACAGACCCGTTGCCATCAAAGGTATTGCAGATGCAAAACTCACCGGCTTCTCGCATATCTATGAAAAGCCCGGAACTTATAAAGCCTATTTCATTGCGGCGAATGCAAATATTGATGACAAAAAGGAAACTGTTCAGAGTGTTGACGTAATCGTAGAACCCTAAGCATTCATGCGTTTGTATAGAAACATATTTTTCAGCGGTGTACTCGTCTTGTTACTGGTAAGCCCTGGCACCCTGCCTGCGCAGGTTCAACTGCCGTCTTTGTTTGCCGACAATATGATACTGCAGCGTAATTCAACACCGCCGATCTGGGGCAAAAGCAATAAAAATGCAAGCGTAAGCATAAGGACATCCTGGAATAATAAAACATATACTACAACAGCCTCTGCCGATGGCACATGGAAATTGAAGGTGGAGACAGGCGAGGCAGGAGGGCCTTACACTATTACCATCAAAAGCGGATCAAAATCCCAGACGCTTTCCAATGTGCTCCTGGGTGAAGTATGGCTATGCTCCGGTCAATCCAACATGGAAATGCCGGTAAGAGGGGCTTTGAATCAGCCCATACTAAACGCAAATGAGATATACATGGAGGCGGACAATCCGCTTATCAGGATCTACAAAATGGAACGTGTTGCGGCGGGCACACCGCAGGATAGTTGCACCGGCGTCTGGCGGGAAAGCGCTGCTGAAGTAGTGAAATATTTCAGTACGGTCGGGTATCTCTATGCACAGATATTACAGAAAAAGCTGAATATACCTGTCGGGATAATAGGCGCCTACTGGGGGGGCTCACAAATACAGCCCTGGATGACGCCGGTAAGCCTCGATACCTTTGGTATTAAAGTACCCAATGACCTTAGTGGCATGTCTGTGCCACGCCGGGCTGCCGCTTCGCTTTATCATGGAATGATCGCGCCATTGGCAGGATATGGTATCCGTGGATTTCTGTGGTACCAGGGCGAATCAAATGTCGGGCAGCCTGATTTGTACAAACGTCTTCTTCCCGCGCTGGTACAATCGTGGCGAGATAAATGGAACAATCCCGGTCTCCCCTTTTATTACGTCCAGATCGCACCGTATGAGTACAACGGAGCCGATTCCCTGGGCGCTGCCCTGTTGCGTGAAGCACAGCTAAAATGTCTCGATTCCATTCCCAACAGTGGTTTGGTAGTGGCATTGGATGCTGGTGAAAAAACCTGCATCCATCCAGCTGATAAAGCTATTATAGCCCGCCGTCTTGCCTACCTTGCATTGCACAAAACCTACAACTATAAAGGCATCGCTTATGCGGGACCAACCTATCTCTCCCACACGGTCAAAGACGGCAAGGTGACGATACAATTCAGGAATGCAGATAATGGGATTACGTCCTATTATAAGCCGGTAACGCTTTTTGAAGTAGCAGGCAGTGATAAAGTGTTTTATCCGGCGGAAGCCCTGATTACGAAGGAAAAAGGGATCATTGTGTGGAACGATAAAGTAAAAGACCCCGTTGCGATACGTTATGCATTCAGGAATTGGGTAAAAGGAGAAATTTACAATAACGAAGGACTTCCCATGTCTTCTTTCCGTACCGATGACTGGTAAAACATTCAGCATATACAAAACAGCAGGTATCAACCTGAAGGCGATTTGCCTGACCTGCCTCCTGTTCGCAGGACTTGCAGCAAGTCCGCAGTCGCCTGACGCAGATACGATTATCAGCCGGTTTGCACAACATATTATTCAGCAGGCATCCCCTCGCGGAGTAGACAATTATCTCTTAAAGCTGAACAGCAATAACAGATGGGATGATATCGATTACAGCGATCTATCCAAATCCAAATGGAAAACCGCGATTCACCTGGAACGGGTGAAAGACCTGGCGGTAGCCTGGGCCTCCGGCTCTTCTGTTTATTATAAAGACGAGCGGGTATGGAACACTTTTTCAAAAGCACTGAATACATGGCTGGAGAAAAAATTTCAGAATCCTAATTGGTGGCACAATGAGATCGGGGTGCCACAGCTTATGCGAAACATCCTGGCGGTCACGGGAAATCATTTAAGTGAAAAGCAGCGAAAAACAGCGCTGCAGGTATTGGCACAATACCGTGTGAGAGGAACGGGAGCCAACCTGATCTGGAGCGCAGATCTGGCTCTGCACTACGGCGCCTTTATAAAAAATGATTCGATTATTGAACAGAGCCGCCGGCTGATCGTCACCGAGATAAGAAATGACACAACGGAAGGAATACAACCGGATTACAGCTTCCATCAGCATGGTGCCAGGCTCCAGTCCTTTCATTACGGCATGGACTACCTGAATGACCTGCTGCGCATAGGCTGGCAACTGCAGGGTACCAGATGGTCCTACCCTGCCGACAAAGTATCCCTGTTGACATATTACGTACTGAATGGCTGGCAATGGATGACCAGGAACAATTACACCACCCCGGCAACCGTTGACAGGGCGGTCAGCAGAAAAGGACAACTTAAGGTAACGTCCTTGCAATCTGTAGCGGACTACCTGCTATGCCTGGACACTTCGCGCAAAGACGCGATCATGGAAATGATTAACAGTTACCGTCTCAATAGCCGTCAACCCGCCTTTCATTCCTTTCCCTACAGCGATTTTGCAGCTTACCATCAGCAAGGCTTCAGCATTTTTATCAAGACCATTTCAACCCGTACGTTACCGGCAGAATCTATTAACTCAGAAAACAAAAAGGGACAGTTACTGAATAATGGCAACGTTTATATCCTGAGAGATGGAAAAGAATATTTTGACCTGATGCCGCTATGGGACTGGCAATACCTGCCCGGCATTACCAGTTTCGATCCGCGGGCGAAAATTGAACGACCTGCTTATGCAGGAACTGTTACAGATGGGGAAAGCGGACTTACCGCCATGCATTATGCACTGCGTAAAGACAGTAGCCTGCTGACAGCCCGCAAAACCTGGATCATACGCGGCAACCAAATGATTGCCTTAATCGCGGGACTCAACCGCAAAAACATCAGCACACCTGTATTCACGGTAATCGATCAATCTCTCTGGCGCGAACCAGTTCTTTCAGGAAACAAAAAAATAAACAAGCCCGGTATTTACTCTTTTTCTACTAAGGAAAATCTATTCCATAACGGATTGGTGATATCGCTGCTCAGAGGCGGTTCAGGTAAGCTGGCCCTGAGAGACACCACCGGCAACTGGAAATCTATTAACGATGGAGAACAGCCAACAGAGGTAAAAGCAAAAATATTCCAACCCATGCTTGAACACCAAAGCGACAGCGCCGCCGCATACATGGTAAGCTATAGTTCATCACCGGATGATATAAAGATTGCAAGTACCCGGCAATGGGAAATCATCCGGAACGATAAGGATTGCCAGGCTATCCGCTTTGCCGATGGAATGATAATGGCAGCTTTTCATGAAGCAGGCAGTTTGAATACCAAAGGAGAAACAATCCTGCAGGTTGACCGTCCCTGCCTGCTGCACTACTACTCAAACAGATTAACCCTGAGCGATCCTTTGCAACTTGGAGGAAAATTAAATCTGACCATTGGTGAAAATCACTTGTGTATCGATCTGAAAAAAGACGGATCGGGCATTAGCATAAACCTGTAAACTTTTATAACATGAAATTTTTCCTGGGACTGCTGCTTTTTGTCGCGGTACAAACCTCCGCACAATCAAGAAAAATATCAACGGCAACGGGCGGAAACTGGCAGGATGTTACTACCTGGGCAGGTGGTGTAATACCTGTATCCAATGATACGGTCGAGATAGTCAGCGGCGCCGTTGTAACCGTTAACAAGACTACTGCCAATACGGCGGCTGGCAGGCTTGAGCTATCGGGCACGATTGAATTTTCCGCGGCGGCATATCCACTTGAAATAAACGGCCACCTGGTGATCAATAGTTCCGGCATCCTTAAAGCGGTTAAAGCAAATACAACCTTTGCCAAGGCAGTTATCATCCATGGCAGTATTACCAACAATGGAATCCTTTATGCCCCTTATGCCATCGAAGGAACTACGCCTTCTACCACCGGCGGTATTACCATGGCGCAGGCCAGCGCCGTCACCGGTATCAGCGGCACCGGTACATTCAGTGTTATTCGTCAGCTCACCATTGATAATTCATATGGTGTCAACCTCAACGTTGTCCTCAGCCTCTCTTCCAAACTGATCCTGTTGAACGGCATCTTTAATAACCGGACAAACCTTACAATGGATAATACGGTTGTTGGTACGGGTCCCAACGGCAATGCAACCAGTTCAGGCAACCTGCGCACCGAACGTTCGCAGGCAGGCGTACTGGAAGATCCTTTTACGTTTGGCAGCAGTGCCTCTTTATTCCTTACCTATTTTACCAATACAGCAGCAGCCAACCCGTTAACAACGATCACTGAAGGATACGAGATACCTTCAGGCCGGTCTATCCACGGGATCACTATTGACCACGCTGGCGGCATCATTATCAAAAACGATCTTACATTAAAATCGGGTTCTGTACCGCTGGTGCTTAACGCGGGGATTATTTCTGTCAATAAAGGCAAAACGGTAACATGCAACAGTGCGTCTTTTGCGGGTTTGACAGGTTCAACCAACAGCTTTGTACAGGGAGGGCTGGCGCTCGCTGCGGGCACTACCGCTGCCACACGCACTTTCCCTGTTGGCTTTGCCGGATCACGAAGACATATCGTTGTCAACGGAGTAAAGGCTGCAACCGGCACCGTGATCATCCGCTTTGAAATAACCGATACCACAGGTGGCACGGCTGGTGCGGGTATCACAATTGAACCCTCCATCAAACGCCGCGCAAGCGTTGTAAGCGGAACCCTGCACAGCTTCACCGGCCTCAGTTTCGTTTTCGGACGGGAAGAAGAAAAATATGCCATAGGAACGATTGCAGCATCTTCCACCTGGAACGGTACATATACCAGTCTTGGTGCCGTTACACGCACACTCACCGGCATCAGCCTTGCTTCAGGCATCTATACAACATTGCAGAGCTATGCACTGGCATTACCTGTAGTGCCATCTCCGGGCAACTTCGATTCGCTCCGCCATAAATGGGCCGGTTTTCTTACAGGAGGGGATTATTCTATTGCCGACCCGGAAGTCAACGCAAGAGTGCAAGCGATTAACAACAGCGGCAACGCTACCTGGCGAACCAATTTTGTGCAGGATACTACCGGTAGAACAACCCTCTGGACGGATCTGAATTATTCTTCTTCTGATCAGCTCACCACCAGTTATTCACGTTTGAAAACGATGGCCCTCGCCTACTGTACGCAAGGAACGGCACTTTATCAGAATGACACGTTACGCAATGATATTACTTATGCGCTTGATTGGCTGTACAGGAATCATTACAACGAATCGGTGGTTGTGCCCGTATCCGGTTCGGGAAGTTCGGGCAACTGGTGGGACTATCGAATCGGCGTTCCGCTGCGTCTCAACGATATTGCGGTATTAATGTATGCCGATCTCGACGGTGTACAACGCCTCAACTATTCCAACGCTGTGAGGCATTGCATCCCCAATACAGGCGATTATACCGGTGCCAACCTCGTATGGGCCAGCACCGCCATGACGATCCGGAGTCTCGTCGCAAATGATTCGGTTTCGCTCTTCTATGCGAGAGACCAGCTAAGCCCTGTTTTTCAATATGTAAATACCGGTGACGGATTCTATGAAGATGGTTCATTCATTCAACATGAGAAACACGCCTACAATGGCGCGTATGGTCTCGCGTTATTCAGCACACTGACCGACATTCTGTATTTTTTCGCTGACACGCCCTGCGACATTACCGACCCGGCAAAATCAAATGTGATGAATTGGGTATACAATGCTTTTGAACCGCTTGTGTTCAAAGGCGGCATGATGAGCATGGTAAGAGGAAGAGAGATCGCGAGACGGACCTCCTCTGAACATGACCAGGGACGGGCGCTGGCAGAAGCCTTGTTACTGATGAAAGAGATGGCTGATTCAACAGATGCGGCAAGAATCGGCTCCATGGTTAAACACTGGCTGATCAGCGACAACAGCTTCTCTACACCCTACGAAGACCTTAACTCGATCATGGCCGTAACCCTCGCCAAGAATCTCCTGGAAGATTCCTCCATAGCAGCAAGGCCAGCCTACCATATCTACCGGCAGTTCTCCGGAATGGATAGAGCCGTTTATCAAAGTGCCAACTATGCCTTCGGTATCAGCATGCATTCCTCCCGTATTTATAATTATGAACTGATCAACGGAGAAAATCTGAAGGGCTGGCATACCTCGGATGGTATGACCTATCTGTACAACAATGACCTGCTGCAATACGACAATTTCTTCTGGCCAACAGTAAATGCCTACAGGCTGCCTGGTACCACCGTAGAAGACAGTGTTACCGCCACGCAAAACCGTAACAGCAACAATGCCTGGGTCGGAGGTTCTTCATTGCTGGGAAAATTCGGCACAACGGGTATGTTCCTCACTCCGAACGGCACAACGCTCAATGCTAAAAAATCCTGGTTTCTCTTTGATGGCAAGATCGTTGCATTGGGTGCAGCCATCTACAACAACGACAATAAATCCGTATCCACTTATATCGATCAACGGAAAATAAACAGCAATAATTCGAATATATTTCAGATAAATGGTGTAACGCAGGCATCCGGTTTTGGTACGGAAAGTTCGCCGGCGACTTTTACCAATGTCGACTGGGCACATTTATCGGGTAATGTAGCTGGTGCTGATATCGGGTATTACTTTCCGGGATATCCTACCCTGCGCGGATTACGCAAAGCGCAGACAGGTCGCTGGAGCGATGTAACTACCGGGGAAAGCACCGTGCTCCGAACCCAACAGTATATCACGCTTTGGAAAGAGCACGGCAATCATACCGCCGACATCGATAGCGGGTATAATACTTATGCTTATGTGCTGCTGCCCGGCTACTCTGCCACGCAGACAGCAGCTTATGCTGCCAACCCGGGCATCACAATACTGAGAAATGACCGGCATGTTCAGGCCGTGAGAGACAGCTTACAGGGTCTGCTCGGTGCCAATTTCTGGAACGACGGAACGCAATACGTTCCGCTTGGCGGCGATACAGCTTATTTATCCGCCAATAAGAAAGCATCCGTAATGGTAATGAGCAACACCGATACCATTGCTTTTGCGGTGGCAGATCCAACCATGCTCAACACGGGCAGCATTACCATCCGGTTAAAGAAAAACGCCTCGGCAGTTTTATACAGCGATCCTGCTATCACCGTCAATCATCTTAGTCCGGATATCGAATTCACCGTAAATGTTGCCGGCTTAAAAGGTGCAACAAGTCAGCTTATCCTTGCTACAGCAGCAGCGACGTCGCTGCCGGTAAGTCCTGCTGCTCTGGCGGCTGATCCACAGGGACAGGCAGAAGACCTTTCGTTTGTAGTAACCTCCTCAACGGATCCGTTTTCTGTCGACTACCTGATACGATCTGATAAAAATGCAACAGGAGTTCTGGCAATATATAACCTGAACGGTAGCCTGATAGGAAAATACCAGGTATCCTATGATCCCGGCGTCAATAGAAGACGAATACCGGTTGCCCATCATGCTAAAGGAATTTACCTGGCGGTATTAACCACCGACGGAAAAATATACACGCAGAAATATTATAAATAGTAAATCATGAAAAAGAATTTGAAGAAAGGCATACGAATGCGTATGATGCAGGCCATTGCTTTGGTGTTCATGTCAGGAGCCAGTGCGCAGGATCATGCAGTAAAAGTAACGGAAGTAACGGGCACGGTAGAAGCTCATTTATCTTCTATGGTAGCTGCTCAAAAAGATGTCTCCCGCTTTCCACGCTCAGTAAAAGAAGACGGTTCTCTGCATACGGTTAAATCTTCTGACTGGACCAGTGGATTCTTTCCCGGCACGCTTTGGTATACTTATGAGTTGACAAAAGATGCCCGATGGAAAGATGCAGCTACGAAATGGTCGAAAGAGTTGGAAAAGGAAAAATTCAATAAAACCACCCACGATCTCGGTTTTATGTTATACTGCCCGTTGGGTAATGCCTACCGCCTTACAAACGATGCAGCTTATAAAGAAATACTGTTGCAGGGTGCAGCTTCGCTCAGCAGCCGGTATCACACAAAAACGAAAACCATCAAATCATGGGACAAACCTGGTTATCAGTTTCCGGTGATCATTGATAATATGATGAACCTCGAACTGTTGTTCTGGGCAACACAGGTATCAGGCGATTCTTCCTATTATAAAATAGCTGTAGCACACGCCGATCAGACGTTGAAACATCATTTTCGCGCCGACAACAGCAGCTATCATGTAGTGGACTATGATACCATTACAGGTCAACCTCTAAGAAAAATCACGCATCAGGGCTATAGCGATGCATCCGCCTGGGCCAGGGGACAGGCTTGGGGGCTATATGGTTATACCGTTGCCTATCGCTTTACGCATGCAAAACGCTATCTGCGAATGGCCGAGAAGATCGCTTCGTTTTATCTCAATCATCCGGGATTGCCAAAGGATAAAATTCCTTACTGGGATTTTAACGCACCCGTTACCAGTTCCACACCGCGCGATGCTTCTGCTGCCGCCATTGTTGCCGCAGCATTGCTGGAACTGGCCGATTATTCAACCACTCACCAACAGCGGTACCGCGAAGCCGCCGGTATGATCCTGAGAAGCCTGTCTTCTCCGGCTTACCTGGCCGAACCCGGCACCAACCAGCATTTTATACTCAAACATTCCACCGGCCATTTGCCGCATAAGTCGGAGATAGATGTACCGATCAACTATGCCGATTATTATTTTGCAGAAGCGCTGGTTCGTTATAAAAAAATGGCAGATACGCTTTCTGTATCAGGCGTTGCTTCTCCAAAGACCGCAACCACGGTTAAACAAATAACAAAAACTTCAGCCGATGTGATCGTTTACACGGCCAACCCGGGCGGCATCATGTCTGCCATCGCTGCTGCGCGGGAAGGTGTATCCGTATTGCTGATAGAGCCTTCTGCGTATATAGGAGGCATCATCGCACAAGGTGGACTCTGCGTCACCGATATAGGCAATCACTCTACCATCGGGGGACTTAGCCGCGAATTCATGAGCCGTGCAGCCAGCTATTACAAGAAAACATATGGCGAAAACTCCGCTCAATTTAAAGCCAGCATAATCGACGGATTACCCGGAGCTGCATTCGAACCGAAAGTAGCGGAAGCGATTTTTGAAGAAATGATTGCAGCTTATCCTTCCATACAAATCCTGCGCAACACAGAATTGATCAACACAAATAAACAGGGAAAGGAGATCAGGAGTATTACCTGTCGTGATATATCCGCAAACGAACAACTCGTGCTTGAAGCGAAGATATTTATAGATGCAAGCTATACCGGCGATCTGATGGCAAAATCAGGAATTGATTTCCTGCTGGGAACCGACGGTAAGAACGTATTCAATGAACCCGCTGTACCTGCCAAATCATCGGCGGCAATACAGGCATTCAACTACCGTGTTACGCTTACCAATGATCCTGCTAACCGTGTGATGGTAGAAAAACCCACAGGTTATAATGCGGCGGATTATTCGATAAGACTCGCGGGTCTGTTAAAAGACAGTACCTCAAGAGTATTCAAATCATATTGGAAACTCCCCAACAAAAAGATCGATGCCAACATTGCAGACATGCCCGGTATAAACTGGAATTACCCGTCGGCCGGTTACAGTGACCGTAAAAAAACAGAAGAGGTTCACCGGAAAAACTCACTGGGTTATATTTATTTTCTTCAGCACGATCCCCGGGTGCCCCTGCGCATACGAACCGAAGCAAGTGAATGGGGACTGGCGAAAGATGAGTTCACCGACAATGGAAATTTCCCCCGCCATATCTACATACGCGAAGGAAGGCGCCTGCATGGAGAGTATGTAATGCGTCAGCAGGACCTGCAAAAAGACCGGCAAAAAGAAGATGCCATCGCCCTGGGAAGTTATTCAATGGACAGCCACGCAACTATGATCACAAAGAAATCAGATGGCACGATGGCTTATACGGGTGGTGGCTTATGGGAACCGGTAAAAGCCTACGAAATTCCCTATCGTGCACTGTTGCCCAAAGCTTCGCAAAACACCAACCTGCTGATACCCGTATGTTTATCGTCGAGCCATCTGGCCTGGACTTCCCTGCGAATGGAACCCGTGTTCATGATGACAGGCGAAGCCGCAGGACTCGCGGCAGCCATGGCGGTGTCAAACAACCTTACCTCGCAGACTGTACCGGTCGCAAAACTCCGTCAAAAATTAAAAGCAGCCGGAGCGATTGTCAATCTTCTACCCGAAACCGTAGCCGATTTCGATTGGCAACCCAAACAACCACGCGCCGGAGAACTGGTGACGTTTACGGTCAGACAAACTCCCGGCAATGCACCGGCCGTAAAGTACTACTGGGATTTTGACGGAGATGGTATAGTGGATGGAGAAAAAGCAGCAGAGCAAAAGACGATGAAAATGGATAAAACCCATCTGGTAAGCCTGGTGGTGGAAGATGCAACAGGAAAAAAATCACAGCCCATAGCTAAAACGATACCGGTAGGAAATGCACTGGCAGGCGATATCCAGATAGATTCGGAAGACGATAAATACGTAACAGTGAAACTCGTGAAAAAATCCATTGCGCAAACACCTTTCTGGGGAACCTATTTCCATACGGACGGTAATCTGATGAAAGGATCCTCCTTTGCCTCCTATGACGCACCAATCAAAAAAGCCGGCAAATACGCGGTATATGTTTCATCCATTCCCGGTAATGGACGAAGTGCTAACACACTGGTAGAAATAAAACATGCGAAAGGAACGGAGAACATATATATTGATCAGCGGAAAGCTGGCCCACTCTTCGGTCTCATATTTCTTGGCGTATTTGAATTTGAACCCGGTTCCCCGGCAAACGTTACCATTCACAACAACGACCCGGACAAATATATTCTTTATGATATTGCCCGGTGGATTATGCAATAAGATCCATTCAGCCCGACATTATAAAAGCCCGCGCGTTGCGTGGGCTTTTATAATGCCCGTTATTTTTCCGGGGCACTACTGCGGCTTCGACTGATTGTCCCGAAAAAACGCCGGAGACGATCAACTGGTCTGAGATTAGCAAATATGGGAGCTAATTCAATACCGATTGTCCTTCAAAAAAAGGCAGGTGTATTTCTGCAGTTGTGCCTTTTCCGGCCTCTCCGCGGCCAATCGTAAAACGCGCCTTTCCTCCAGGGTATTGCTTATTGATCATGGTGATACGGTCTTCAATGGAAGCCAGTCCCATTGATTTTTCTTTGATACCGGATATCCGGGTTGGATTTACCGTATTTTCAAATCCCGCTCCGTTATCTTTTACGGTGATACAAATGCCCGTGTCCGTTTTTTTAAGGGCTACGGACAAATGACCATGCTCCCGCTCTCCTGTCATCAAACCATGTAAAATAGCGTTTTCAATTAGAGGCTGAATGAGCATGGGTGGTAAAAACAGCGTTTTTAGTTGCAATTGCTCATCAACGTTAAAACTGTAGGTAAATGAATGGCTGTACCGGATATCTTCCAGTTCGGTATAAAGCATCAACGCCTTCCATTCTTTATCTGCTGTAACGAGGCTTTTGGTAGAATTTTCCAGTATCAGCCGGCTTAATGCCGCAAATTTCTGAATCAACCTCGATGCTGTTTTTTTATCATTGTCCATTATGTAGGACTCGATGGAGTTCAACACATTAAAAATAAAATGGGGATTCATTTGTGAGCGAATAGCTTTTAACTCACTTTCGGATAATTGATGCTGGTGTTTCAGCTTCAAAGCTTTTTGCTCCGATTCCTGCAACTGAATTTCATTTTTATATTTCAGCTTCCGTAAGCGGTAAAGATTTAAAAGAAATATCAGTACAGAAAACAAGACCACTAAAGCCAGTATCCCATATAACCACAATTGTTTAAGCTCAAGCCGGTCCAGTTGCCGTTGTTGGGACAATGCATTTACTTTACCCGCCTGTAGCTTTTCATTATTCTGCGCGATAATTAGCTGCTTTTGTTTTTCTTCATTCAGCAGTTTTTCATTTTGGAGTTGCACTTCCTGCAGGCGCCGCAGTTGTTCGCCTTGCTGAAATTGTGAAGCACCTAATGCCAGCTCGAGCTGCTGTTGCCGGAGCTGTTCATCGGCCAGTAGCTGTTTTTGTTTATATACAGCTTCTGTTTTGTCAAATTCATATTTCAGTCCCATCCGTGTCACTTCCCTCCTGTTGTTGTCATTGCTTATCGAATCGGAAAAAACCGTGAACATTTTATAATAATACAAGGCGCTGTCTGGCTTCGACAACGCTTCATATACTTCACTTAATCCCAGGCTGGCTTCTTTTTTTATGTCGGTCGCATTTAGCGCCATGCCAATCTTTAACGCATCGAGACCATGCTCCCTGGCCAGTTTGAGATTGCCTTTTTTTAAATAGGCGGCGGACACATTTTGTTCGTTGAGCCCCAGGCTTTTTGTGCTACCGATTTCCTTATTGATAGCAATTGCCCTGAGACCATGTTCTAATGCCAGGTCGTGCTGGCCAAGTTCATTGTAATAAGCTGATAAGTTACCGTTTTCACGTCCCTGTGACCGTATGTCCCTGACAGAATCAGCCAATACCAGTGCCTGTCTGCTGTACTTCAGGGCTTCGGGAATATTTTTCTTTTTATAATATACGATGCCGATATTGGTCAACGTATTTATCTGGCCGTTATAATGGTTATTGTTTCTGAAAATCGCCAGTGAACGCTGAAAATGTTGCATGGCCTGCTCATAGTCTCCCATCTCCGTGTACACGATACCGATATTCGCCTTGGTGGATGCCACGTCCAACTCATGATTGATTTTTTCCGCTCTGGTCAACGCAAGCAGGTAGTATTTTAAAGCCTCGGGGTATTTCGACTGGCTCATATAAACCAGCCCGATCGTATTCAGATCGCCGGTCATTCCAAAATCAGCTTTCAGTTTTTCATCTATCTCCAACGCTTTGTGCAAACTCGATAACGCTTCCGGAAACTGCGAGAGATTCAGATGTATGATGCCCTTCGCCCGGTAAGCTGCCGAAACCAAATGCTGGTTCTTGATATTCCTTTGAAATAGCAGGATTTCATCCGCATAAGTCAGGGCCTTTTTAGCATCTGATGATATATGTTGCACTGCCAGGTTAAAAAATGCCGTGCCAATCTCATCGGCTTTTCCGGGATGTGTTTTTACTTCCAGGCGCAAAGAATCCACCACGCTGGTTTGCGCAGACAGATCAGTTGAACACATATTCCAACTTATCAGACTGATAAAAAAATACAAGCCTTTTTGTCGGGAAACTTTTACGTTCATTTTCAGTTTTGGATAAAAGAATGGTTGCAAAAAAACAGGAAATGGAGCTCGTCAAATATAGGATTAAGATCCCCAAGTGGCCTTTTTATTCGCTCGGTGTAAAAAGGTGTTCACTCAATTTACTCCCCTTTTCAATCATTTGCTTCCAAAGCTCTGTTTACAGGTGATAAGTTTGGATAAGAAAGACGGCACCATTAACCATTAAACTTTACCGCTGTCTCCTTCCAATCAAATAATATTAAAAATCAAACGCTATGTCAAAACTATTTTTATCCGTTGCTTTTTTGCTGGTAACCATGCTTTTTATGCAATGCAAAAAAGAAGGCACTACCGGTCCGGAAGGCCCGAGGGGTGAGCAGGGGCCAACCGGTAACGCCAACGTAAAAACAGATACTTTCCGCTTAACCAATGCGCAATGGGCAACCGGAGGATCCTATATCTACGACCACGTGCCGGGCGGTTACATGTGGGCAATATCGCGATTCCATGACAGAAATTTTACCGCCATTACGCAGGATGTATTAAATACCGGTATGGTGCTGTGCTATTTCACCCCTTCCCTCACCTTTAATGTCAACAACTGGGTACCGTTGAACTATAGTATGCTGGAACCCAGCGACAGATACTTTTACAATGTCGCGTATGAAACCAGTGTCGGAAAAATCAAGTTGCACTACTATCTCCGAAGCAATGTAGCCGGTACGTCTGCTCCTGCTGTAGCTTCCGCAACAATATCCAATTACAAATTTAAAATTGTAGCCGTATCGGGTTCAATGGGTCGTACTATGAATAGCGGCACAGCAAAACAACTACAATTTAAAGGAAGAGATTATACGGAAGCGCAACTGAAAGCAATGCCCTACAATGAAGTGTGCCAGTTGCTTGACATCGCTCCATGATAAATCCTGTAACCATGAGAATATATAGCTATTCCTGTTGCGTTTTTCTTGTGTCTGCCAATATGGCTATTGCACAAAATGTTCCGGCCTGCATAAGCGCCTTGAACAAAAAAAGTTCACTTACCAACACTGAATTTACAAGAATGCTGACACTGAAAGACCAGCGAACCGTGTTTCAGTTTAAGGTATCGAGCGCCGCCCAATGTATGGATTGTCCAAACGGAACTGTTTATTACGATTCCAATTGCAACGTGGTGGCAAGTTTTATCATGGGTAGAACTTCCAACGGCTATGTGGCAAATGGTTATACCGCCGGAGATTTTGGTAAGTCACAATTTCCCAATATCCGTTACGGGAAAAAGCATGACAGCGTTCCGGCTTGTATCAGCAAAGCCATTACAAATGAAGATTCACTGACAAACGCAGGCGTGAAAAAAGTAGTGCAGGTACGTATCAAAAACAAGACACTTTATTATTTCGAGCATGCGCCTCCAAAAGAGATAGCAAACTGCAAGGACTGTTCAACAAATATGCAATACTATAATGACAATTGTAACAAAGAAGTAAAGTTTACGGTCGGCGGCATCAGCGGTACACAAGCAGGCGAAGGATACACGAGTACAGACTATTACAACAGGCAGGTATTGCAGATACTCTGGAACGCCCCGTAAAAAAGATAAAAAATAAAACTTATACCATGAAACAATTCATAATCATTTCCCTGAAAGCGCTCCTGCTGGCAACGATACTGGTAAGCTATACGGGTTGCAAAAAAGACAAAGACCGGGACAACTCCACCATAAATCCGGAAGAACTCGCCGGTTATCAGTGGTTGCTTTTTCTAAGCAACGGCCTTGATACCGAGATAAGACTTGTCCATTTCACCAAATCCGGCAATGACGTAACTGCTACGATTGAAAATGTAACATTGAAAAAAAGCCAGCCACTCAGCCTGAGAAACGATGGTTTTTCAATAGATGAAAAAGGCGATGGTATATCTGTCTTTCATTTCAAATTGAAAAAAGATACGAATGGAAACCCTGTTATTAACACGGTTTCCTATAAAGACAGGCAAAACCCGAACAAAACCATACAGTCAGTTCATTATATAACAAAATCATCGGAGATTATACCTTTTCAACATAACAGTTATGAAGGAGCCGGATTTCTGGAATTTCCCGGAAATGTCTGGAGATATTATGCTTTTCCAAACACGACGGGTAATTATGTTCAAATAGCTCCCGGCGCGTGGAAGGGAACATTAAATGGATATCAATTCATGGGCGTAAGCGCAAAAATCAATAACCGCTGGCGGATGTTTCTGCAAAAAGCAGGTGAAAACTGGATGATGTTCTCAATCATTTAAGCCGGCTGTAATGATTATGCGGGCTTAGACGCTTCGGAAACTTTATTGGATTCATTGGTAAAAAACCGAAATTTACCTAAAGCGGAAGTACACATGCTAAAAGCAGCCATTTTAGACGATGAAATAAGAGGAAGCAAATTGCTGGCGCAAAAACTAAACGTTTTTGAAAATGAACTACAGGTGGCGGGGATCTTCAACAGTCCGGAGAAAGCGCTTGATGCCGTTGCAGATTTGCATATAGATGTACTCTTTCTCGATGTAGAAATGCCGGGCATGAACGGCTTTCAATTCCTGGAAAAACTGGGCCGGTTCAACTTCGAAGTAATTTTCACCACCGCATACGATAGTTACACATTAGAAGCGCTGCGGTTAAGTGCGGTTGATTACCTGCTTAAGCCGGTAGACAGTGAAGAACTTGAAGCAGCCATTTCCCGGTTGCAGAAAAGAGTCAGTGAGAAAACCACCCTGAAAGCCAGCAGGCCTCAAAAAAACCTGAGTACCCGATTACCCCTGCCAACAGCCGAAGGTATTTATATCGTGGACAAGCATACGATTACAAGAGTCGAAGCCATGAGTAATTACAGCGTATTCCTGCTCAATGACAACAAAAAAATTGTTGTTTCAAAAACACTGAAAGAATACGAAACGATTCTTGATGACGACCGGTTCATGCGCATAAACAGATCGGTGATCGTTAACCTCGACTTTGTAATAAAATACCGCAAAGGCGATGGCGGCACATTGGAGCTATCCGACGGCACAGAAATAGAAGTATCACCTCAGAAAAAAGATATTTTGTTACAACGGCTGTTTTGATAAAAACCCGTTGTTATTACATAATTTTTAAAGCACTACGCCTCTCCCTCTTTCTTGTCAGGCTGTCAATGCCCGACAAAAGGCATCATTGTAGCTTCTTCAAAGTCAATAAACAGATTTTTCTATTTAAAAAAAAACAGATTATGCAACCTTTTAAAGAACATATCAAGGCGGTATCAGCACTGTTGCTGTTCGTGCTTTGCTCATTCGTCGCAAAAAGTCAGGCAATAGCATTAAAAGATTATTGCATTGTGGGTTATTATGCTTCTTCGGCAACCGCGAGTTTCAAGACGCCTTTCATTTTCAATTTCGGAGAGAATAATACGTTCCAGTATATGGAGGTGGATGGCAAGTTGCATGAAGGAAAATACACCGTTAATGACGGCAATATCAAATTTGAATTGATCGGTGGTGAGTACAATTACCAGCTTAAAGGCGAAACCGTTACGCCGCGCGGCAACCGGACCTATGCCAGGCTTGAGAAAAAGATATTCGGGAACCGGTTAAAAGGTAACAGGTATACCGGTATACTTTATAAGCAGCAATCGACACTTGCCTTACGCACCAGTTATCAGTTTATTGGTACTAAATTCAGCATAACGGATGAAAAAGGAACGGTAATGCCGTACAGCGACTACACGTTGGTGGGCAATCTGGCTGGTTATGCTATTGGCGGAATCAAATCCAGAATCAAACGAAGCATTTTTGTTTTATATGGTACTCAATTGGTGGTCATGAATATTTATAGAAATGAAAGTGAGGGCGCTACTTTCGGCATATTGGATCAGGTGAATACAAAATAGAAGTAATAAGTTAAAGAGCCTGGTTGGTGACCATCCAACCAGGCTCTTTATAGTTTATTTTTCGATGCCAGAGAAAAAGTCACTTAGTTCCACCGCATATACGTACGGCAATTCCATTGGTGCAAAATGGCCTCCTTTGTCCATTTTTTTATAGCTGACCAGGTTCACCATTCTCTCCGCCCATTCTTTTGGGAACTGCGCTTCCCCTGGAAAAAGGGAAACACCTGTTGGTACCGTCACTTTCTGCGACGATTTTAATCCTCCCGTATAGACGGCCCGGGCATTTTCCGCATAGGTTTTTACGGAACTGTCGATTGTCTGGCTTACCCAATAGATCATGATATTCGTCAGCAATTCGTCTTTGCTGAAGCTGTTTTCTATGTTGCCGTTGTTGTCGCTCCAGGAATTGAATTTCTCTATGATCCAGCCGGCAAGGCCTGCAGGAGAATCATTAAGACCGTAACTCAGCGATTGCGGTTTGGTTGACTGGATCATATTAAAGGCTCCTTCGGTAAAAAACCAATGCTGGATCGTCTGACCAAATTCCTGTTCGGCCGGGGTCATCACACTCCAGTCCTCCTGGCCTGTCGGATACCCCACATCCGTAATATGAATCGCTTTAACCCTTTCCGGAAACTGGTTGGCCATCGATTTGGCAATGACGCTTCCCATATCTCCTCCTGCGATAAAATACTGATCGTAACCAAGCGTATTTGTCATCAGGTGGTGAAAGATACCCGCCGTAACATCGCTGTTCAGGGCACGATGCCCGGAAAAGCCGAAGCCGGGAATAGAGGGAATAACCAGGTCAAAAGAATGCTCCCCTTCGCTAAGCAAAGAGATGATCTTATGAAAACGGTAGAATGAGTCAGGCCATCCATGAATAAGCAACAACGGCCTGCTGTTTTTATTTTTTCCTTTTACGTGCACAAAATGAATACGGACACCATCTACCTCCGTTGTAAACTGGGGATATTTATTCAGTTCTTCCTCCTGTTTGCGCCAATCGTAGTTTTCGTTCCAGTAGGTCAGGAGCTCCTTCAGATAGCGGGGATCGGTGCCATAAGCCCAGCCGGCATCCTCACCGGTTTCGGGCCAGCGGGTATAACGGATACGATTGGAGAGATCATCCAGCACCGGCTGCGGTACATTGATTTTAAACGGACTGACTATTGCCATGGTTGTTTATTTTTTGATTCATGACAAAACTACTGCGCCACAGATCCGTGGGATTGTAAAAAATTTACCTGCTAAAAAACCTTAATATCAGTAAGGATTTTGTTGTGACCGGAGGCGTTATTGATCCTGAAATACTCAGCCGGCGTGATGCCGGTAAAGTGAACGAATTCTTTGATGAAATGTGCCTGGTCGAAATAGTCCAGTTCATAAACAATCGAAGTCCAATTCAACCGGCCGGCCGATTGCTGAACGGCATTGATTACCCGTTGAAACCTGTGCAGGCGTTGCAGATATTTGGGTGAAAAACCGGTTTGCTTTTTCAGCATACTGATGAGATGCTTCTGTGAGTAGCCGGATTTATCAACCAACCAGTCGATGGGGCGGTCGATATTTTTATCTATAAACTTAACGACCGAACTTTCGAAGGTATTATCTGATATATAGGTACTGAAATAATCCAGCAGCAACTGGAACTTGCCGTCAATATTTTCCTCATCCAGCAATTGCTGATAACACCGGTTAAAAGAATTACCCAGCAATAGCTCGATTTCCAGGCCAGGATGGATGATTTCAGACATGGGAATCCTGGTTAGGGCAAAGAACCCTCCAATGGCAAAACGAATACTGATAATGGCTGAGTTGGTATTATTCTGATAGGTAATAGCTTTGGCATTAGCACCGGATAACCAGGCTTTTTTCATGGTATATTTTCCAGTGAGACCGGCTTCCGCATAAAGCGTATTCACGGTATTCTCCAGTTCAATAACCATGTTAAGCCTGCCGTCCGGTAATTCCATCAGGTAAGGCAAAGGCTGGCTTCCCTTTGCATAGATGATGTGTTCTATGTACTGGGAAAGCGGAGCCGGCGGTATGTGCTTTTTAAAAATCATGCTTTTCGCTGCCAGCCATCGCGGCCGATGAACCTGTTTTTACCTAACAAAAATCCGATCGCCTTATTTACGTTTTCGGTTACCGACGCTTCGGTCTTTAAAAAAGAGATATACCGGACGATCTCCTTCTGCAGGGAAGGCGGAATAGTCTCAAAAACTTCTTTGGCTTTTTTGTTTTTATTCAATGCCTGCACCAATTGCGGATGTGGGTGGATGGTTCTGTCGGTATTATCGAAACGAATCTTCACTTTTATCTGTTCCCCGATCTTTTTCTTTGCATCCGGCAGCATCAGGTTATTGATATAAAGCCGCCATTCTCCGCTATACCTTACTAGTGTCTGCGTATAGCTTTTTCCATTGACGGTTCCGCTCACGGGAATTTTTCCTTTGTCTTTTCGGGCATCGCGGAACAGGCTGTCCAAAATAGCAACCGGCACAAAAACAAATGGATTAATCCCTATAATTTCCAGTTGAGTTTCGAAAACGTACATGGTTAACCGTATAGGCTGTTGATGATTATTAATGCAAGCTAATTCAATATAAGGCATTACCGGCATGGCTTTTTCCACAACCGGTTTGTCAAAAAAAAGCTGATCCAAACGGACCAGCCTACTTATTACTTACTACTTATCACTTACTACTGCTTCACCAGTTTTACCTGTTGTTTATAACCCGTTTCACCGGATTGCAACTGCAACACGTACATACCTTTTGCCATACCACTCAACTCTTGCAAACGGATTACCTGTACACCGGCATTGGAAGCCGATTGTTGCTGCCAGCAGACTTTGCCATACATATCAATCAGCTGCAGCGTTATTTTTTCCTGGCCGATTGAAGTGACACTGATATCGGCAAAATCAGTGGCAGGGTTTGGCGTCACTTTCAACTGCCATTTCTTTTGTGAGGGATCAAGCGTTATTATCTGGCTATAGCGAACTCTTGTATCGAAATCAACCGCCACAATGCGATAATTAAACCGGCCGCTGACTGCCGCTCCAGACCAGGTATATACACCACTGCCTGTTGCGGGTACTGTACCGATCTCCTGCCACTCGCTGCCATTGGCTGATCGCTCAATGCGGTAATCTTTTACGTTTTGTTCGGCACCTGTTTTCCATTGCAGCTTCACGATTCCGGCGCCTGGTTCACCGCTGAAGGACAAAAAGTTGGCAGGGAGCAATGTCAAGGTAGAAGGAATTGCCAATGCGTTTGTCTCGTCAAACTCCCAGTTGGCCAGGTTATTAATAGTGGCACGGTCGGTGGTAGCATTACCGGTTATACTGATGCCGGCCTTCAAACGGGCATTGTTTACTTCGGGAACGATCGCAAAAGCAAAGCTGGCAATGGCAGGCGGCACTGCGGATCTGCTGGCATTGAACTCACAGTTACCAAGTGTGGCGTCCCATGGGCCGTTCATGCCGAGGCCTGCAATGATGGAGGTAGGCGCCGTTATCGGCCCCTGGAAGGCAAAAATCTGATCACCGCCTGTTACAAAGCTAATATAATCGGTAGGCACACTTATGCCATTAATTACACCCAGTACCGTGCCTGTTGTGGCCTGCAAATCGACACGGCAGCGGATTCGTACCTGTGTACCATATTTTACCTCAACTGTTGCCGTCCACTCAATCGCCCCGTCTGAATATGCTCCGGAACTTGCTCCGCAGGGGTCAATCGATTGAAATTTGCCAACATCACTGGCCCATCCAAAATCAGTGAACATGATCTTTGTACCAACAGGTATGGTACGTAAGGCGATAAAGCTGAAATCGTCGTTCAGCGTAGGGCCGTTGACCGTATTATCGACTGAATTGTAACCGGTAAAAAGAATGTCGCCGGGTAATAATTGCGCTTGTACAGGGGAGAAAAAGAAGTTGCAGCAGAACGCCGCGAGAAGCGTAAAGGAATATTTCATAATGGTTGGTTTAAAGGATTAAGACAAACCAAATATAAAACAGATATTCTGAATCGTATAAAACTAAAAAATTGAATACCTTTCTAAACTTTTAAATGCAGTCGAAAATAGGGAAGCTTACATACCAGCTACTTACCCGCAGGTTAAATTGATCACCTGCCATTACCATCAGCACGATGGAGGGGCCGATCTTGGGATTGGAGGCACCACCAACTTTGGCCACCTTGTCATTCGGATTGGTATAAGCATCGGTTGGATAACCTGCTGGCAGATCGGCGCGTGTTTCAGGCAAGCCTGCATACAACTGCTCCTCTGTTCCCGTTTCAGCCGTTTCCATCGAGGCAGCCGGATAGGCGTTTGATTTTTGTTCTTCGGTAATCAACACCCGCACATTCCCCAAATGGTGCTTGATCATGTAGTCGTACTCCAGTCTCGCGGGGTTTGTGCCTTCGGCAGCCATATATCTTGTTCTGCCTTCTTCGTTACCCAGGAACTGCAACTTATCGGTATAACCTAAAGCCGTTTGCAGCGTACTGTTGTTGGGATAGGACTTAGATTCATAGACATTACCACCGATATAAGTGGTCGTAGTTACAATACGCTCCGGGCTGTAGATATTC